>Ga0207884_1000033_pt1 | contig 186093 bp, 176 predicted proteins | sample MalvirmetaMSP144_FD_184236 | JGI IMG/M metagenome (GOLD analysis project Ga0207884, IMG submission 184236) | Marine viral communities from the Deep Pacific Ocean - MSP-144 (SPAdes) | ecosystem: Environmental > Aquatic > Marine > Oceanic | place: Pacific Ocean | collected 2011-07-08 | reverse complement strand
GCAACAGCTTCTTCAGCACGGCAGCTTTTCGTTCTTCGGAATAACGTGGCATGAATGCTCCCATGCCGCCCCTGAATTATTAATTCAGGCTAAATCGCCAACTGGACAACTAGGCTGACAGAGGGGGCACATTTGCGTTGGGTAAGACGTGTTCTATAATCATCCTTGCAGGTTGACGCTCTCTAAGACCGGAACCGTCGGAAACCGAGTTCGCAGCTCCAATGCTCCTCGTGAAAGTAATGAGTCCCTATGCGCTGGTTTTTGGCTGTGGTTGCAAGGAAGCTTTGAAGTACACATCCCGTATTCATGCTGCGAGCAAAAATTTAATGCTTGAGCATGATGTGAAATAAAATCTTCAGATAGAGATGAATTATGCGTTTTGAATACCGATCAAAATCATTTGATATTGAGGGGGCGTCTCAGGATGATCATATTTATCGTCAAATTTTCCGTACTAGCAATTTCTACGAGATTGATCTCCTGGAATATATTTACAAGTTAAAGCCCTTTATTTATTTAAAAGGTAAAATAAACATATGTATAGACATAGGTGCTAATATAGGAAACCATTCTGTATTTTTTAGTTCTTTCTTTGCAGATCATCTGATTGCAATTGAGCCAAATCCAAATGTGCTTGGCCAGTTAAGGCGTAATTTATCACGGAATGCTGAAAACTACACCCTTATAGAGTGTGCGGTAGGTGAGAAAGAAAGCAGAGGCACGATAGTGCTTCCGAAAAGCCTGAAAGATAATGTGGGAGCTGCAAAAGTTAACGTCGAAAAAAATGGAGGGGATATAAAAATATCGACTTTAGATTCTGTTGTATCGCCTTGGAACAAAAATTCAGAAAATTCGGTTTCTGTATGTTTTATTAAAATTGACGTAGAGGGTATGGAGATCCAGGTATTGAAAGGTGCTGTAAAGACAATTCGAAAATACAAGCCACATGTATTTGCTGAAGCAGCAACAAAAAAAGATTTCCGAAAAATTTACAGCTACCTTCAATCGTTAGGTTACAAAAGAATGCCGGGTTTTTGGGCGGCGACTCCAGTGTACCATTTTGCCCACAGTCCCACTTTTGCTCTTATTGCTGCTACTCATTGGTGGCAATTTAGAAGAGAGGCAAGCGGAATTAGGTCACGTTTAGCAAGGCGCTTCCAGAACCTCTTTGCATATTCTTCTTGATTTCAGGCCAACGGTGAATTTAAATATTTTTTTAATTAATTAGTGCAGTTTTGTGTCGCTGACTTAGAAAAGCTGAGAGTTAAAAGGTACGGTTGACGAAAAACAGCGTGGGCCAAAATCTAACTGGTCGTCAAAGCTAATGAAAGGTTGATAAAAAATGCAGAGTACGCCGCGGAAGAAAGGGTATCTATTTATTTTACCCTGGCCTCTAGATCGAATAGGCGGAGTTAATCAGGTTGTAATAAATCTAGCTCGTGAAATGCAAGAAGCTAATGAATTTTTTCCCCTAGTGCTTATCAATGAATGGAATGCTATTGATCCAATAATTGAGGATTTTCAAGGTCTGAAAACAGTTCGCTGGCGTATTCGCACCTATCGTAAGGGAATGGGGTTCAAAAGGAAGCTTGCATTCATGCTTTGGGAAATTCGTTTTAGGCAGAAGTTTCAACGTTTTTGTAGAGATAATAATGTTATTGCTATTAATTTACACTTTCCCGTAAGCCAAGCCTTTTCAATCGGACGGGTAATTAAGAAGTTTAAAACGAATTTACAATTAATTCTTTCATTCCACGGATCTGACGTGGACGCTGTTGCTTCAGAGGGTGAGGTGGAGGTGAATCAGTGGAAGAGTTTGTTATTAGATTCTGATGTTAGGGTCGTAGTTTGCTCAAATGATCTTGGAAGACGGCTGAATAATGCGTTGGGTTGTGGTGTTAAAAGTTTGGTAGTCCATAATGGATTAGACATTAAGGCCTTTTCCTCAATGGCAAATGAGTCTACATCTAGTGCTGAACGCATTATTCTAAATGTAGCAAAATTCGATGAGAATAAGGGGCAAGGTGTTCTTATCAATGCATTTTCCGAAATCGCAATGAAGTACGAAGATGTGAAGCTCGTATTAGTCGGAGGATCTGACAAAGCACTTCCCGGGTTAAAGGCTTTATGTATAGAAAAAAGGATTGATAAACGTGTGGAGTTTCATCCAGATGTGCCACACAAACATGTTGCTGATTTTTATCAGAGAGCAACACTTTTTTGCCTTCCGAGTAGAAATGAGGCATTTGGGATTGTTTTACTCGAAGCTGGAAGCTTCGCGCTTCCCATAATAGCCACACGGGTTGGTGGTGTGCCAGAGATCGTGCATGAAGGTATTAATGGGATTCTTGTTAATCCTGATAGTCAAGCTGAATTGACGCATTCCATTATGTCGTTACTTGATGATCCTGTCGCGGCTGAAGATATGGGAAAGCGTTTATTTCAGCATGTCAGCTCCAATTTTTCGTGGGGTGGTGCCTACAAAAAATACGTTGAAATGCTGGCGAACAATGATGACACAGATAAAGGTTCCTTATAGTGACCAAGGTAGTTTCGTAATTTTTCGATGGCATTGACATATTGCAACTATATCTTGGAGCGATGAAATTTTATGGTTTCGTGTCCGGTTGGAATGATATTTTATGTTGAACCAGGTTTTTCGCATTAAGGGTTACAAAATAATGTCAGGTCTGAATTTTCTTAGGTTTATTTCTAAAAATTAGCTGATACAAAGTATTTTTGACGTGCTTTTTCTGACTCTGTGTAAAGAATATTGCAAAATAAACACAACTGTAGGCCATGAATAATGGTGCACTGAGAACTAATGTGGCTAAAAAATTAAGATTCTGGTTTATTTGTTTTAGCAGATACCATATTAATATTTGCGAAGGAACAACGAATGCGAGTTGTTTGAAAAGCTGAATCTGGATTGTGCCAACGGGCGACCCCCAGGCTCGCTTTACGAATTGAGGAATCAGAGACATACGCCCAACGGTCAATATTGCGCCTATTGCCCAACCGACGGCTGTTAAGCCGCCCAGGTTCGCCGCTATAATCGTGGCTATGGTTAACGTAATCCCTTCGATAACTTCGTACCGGGCATAAACTTTGTGCCTGGCCAGAGCAACGATCAGTTGGAAGGAAGGATAATGTAAAAGAACGCAGAAATAGCCTATGGCCAGCGGCACCAGCGTGTAGTAAGCGGCATCATAGCCATCGCCTATCCAGAAGGAAATAAAGGGCTGGCCGAGTGCTATTATCCCGCCGGCAAGGCATGAGGCGCTCAAGGTTGAAACTTTCAGGGTAAAAAGATAGCTGGTGTTCAATTCCTCAGCTTTTCCTTCGCCTATCAATCTTGTGAACGAGGGTAAAAGCACACCCAGTAAAGCTGATTGAAGCTGTGCCAGATATTGAATGAGTTGTGTAGCAATCTGGAATACGGTGACTATACCAATTGAAAGGGAGCCTGCAATTGCAAAGTGGGGCCCTCGCTCCCGCAATTTGCTGCCGATGAACATAACAAAACTGTGAAACCCGAAGTTTACAAGTTCCGCCATGTTCGCTTTTGATACAAGAGATAGCCTGGGCGCTATCCAGGGTGCCTCGCGTTTGGCCGCACGCAGTATGATGAACTGGGATATCAGGTCGAATAGCACGGTGATAAGTGCCAGATTGATGACACTGGGGTTGTGCTGAAAAACCAAAAAGATGGTGAGTGCACGGAACACTGCTTTGAAAATATCGGTGGATGCCTGAATATCAAACCTCAGATAGGCGGTAAGGATTCCGTAATAGGCATTCATCACAAAATGAATGGCAAAGGTGCAACCCATCACCAGGATGATGGTTCGGAAAACTTCGCTGTCTTCCTGCTTGTCGAAAAAGAAATCTGAGCTCAGGGCAATCGATACACTGGCAATGACTGCGATGACGGCGATAAACGCGTAGATGAAGAGTGAGTTGGACAGGATCTGGTTCAGGCGTGTTTCATCCTGCTGGCCGAGCGCGTGTGAAATATAACGCTGGGTAGCACTGGCCAGCCCGAAGTCGAACACGCCATAAAAGCCCAGGGTGCTGGCAACCAGTATCCACAGGCCGTACCAGTGGTCGCCCAGGCTTCGGATCAGAAATGGCATCATAAAGAATGAAATTGCCATTCCGATAATCAATGCGCCGAAGCGGAGTGCGGAACCTTTTATAAGCTTGTTACTACTCATTATTGCTGCAGACTTTTTGTGTCAATACTTCCACAATGCGTGTCGAGGCATTGCCGTCACCGTAGGGGTTATGAGCCCTGGACATGGATTTATAAAGGTTGTCGTCTGTCAGGATCTGTTCAATCGTGGTTTCAATCTTATCCCGGTCTGTACCAACCAGCTTCACGGTCCCCGCTTCGACGGCTTCTGGGCGTTCCGTAACGTCCCGGGTTACTACCACGGGTTTGCCGAGTGAAGGGGCTTCTTCCTGAATACCCCCTGAATCGGTTAGTACCAGGTCGCTCTGGTCCACAAGCCAGATGAAGGGCAGATAATCGGCAGGCTGGGTCAGTATGATGTTTGGCGCGTCGCCGAGATGTTCGGTAACGGGTTTCTGCACGTTGGGGTTAAGGTGCACGGGATAGACAAAAAGCCAGTCAGGGTGTTTATGCGCAAGGCTGTGTATCGCCTGGCAGAAATTCAGAAATCCCTGGCCAAAGTTTTCACGCCTGTGGCCGGTGATCAGGATCAGCCTTCCGGTTCTTGTGGTTACTTTGTCGACCAGTGGCTCGCCTAGCCTGGTCTTCCAGTAGTCCATGTCATAGTCAGCCAGCGTTGACCTGACCATCAGAAGCGCATCAATTACGGTGTTCCCGGTTACCCATATCTTCTCTTTGGCAACGTTTTCCCGCAGGAGGTTTTTGCTGGCAGTTTCAGTAGGCGCAAAATGCAGATCCGTTAGGCGGCCTGTTAGGCTTCTGTTGGCTTCCTCGGGGTAGGGGGCGCGCATATTGCCGGTTCTCAGGCCGGCCTCAACATGGCCGACCGGCACGTTAGAATAAAACCCGGCCAGGGCAGCCGCAAACGAGGTAGTGGTATCGCCGTGAACCAGGATTATATCGGGTTGCGCTGATTCGATAACCTCCCTCATCCCCAGCAGCACCCTGGATGTAACATCAAAAAGATCCTGGTTGGGTTTCATGATGTCGAGGTCGAAATCAGGCTGGATTTCAAAAAGAGCTAGCACCTGGTCAAGCATTTGCCTGTGCTGAGCGGTTACCGCCACGGTACTTTTTAGCGAAGGGCTAGCTTGGATCGCTTTAATAACCGGCGCCATTTTAATGGCTTCGGGACGGGTACCAAAAATTGAAAGAACTCTTTTCATTCCATGAACCTATCGGATTGCGCCGCGTGTATCGATAAGAATCTTTTCGTTCAGGTCGGCCGGTTTGAGCGCTTTGAATTCTCTGTGGTCAACGAGTAACAGGATGATATCAGCCTGTTCAATGCAATCACTGATGCTGTGAAGCGGTAAATCCGGGTGTTCTTTGATGTTAGGTTCGCAGATCAGAAGCTCACCAACGGCTTCCTTTTGCAGTTGTCTGACTATTTTTACGGCAGGGGACTCGCGGAGGTCGTCCACATTGGCTTTAAACGCCAGGCCCAGACAGGCAATTTTGGGGTTCTTGAATCTGGCGGCTTTCGCCTTGACCTTGTTGATAACCCATTGCGGTTTATTGTCGTTCACCATTCTGGCGGTTTCCAGCAGCCTGGAGTTGTCCCGGTCGCTCGCAATAATAAACCACGGATCCACTGCTATGCAGTGCCCGCCGACGCCCGGGCCAGGTTGAAGAATATTTACCCGGGGATGCCGGTTGGCCAGGCTGATCAGGTCCCAGGTATCAATTCCAAGGTTGTCGCAAATTATTGATATTTCGTTGGCAAATGCGATGTTGACGTCGCGGAACGCATTCTCGGTCAGCTTGGCCATTTCTGCGGTTGCCGCGTTGGTTTCAAGCACTTCTCCGCGAACAAACGAACGATAGAAGCTGGCTGCCTTTTCTGTGGACCTTGAATTGATTCCGCCTACGATTCGATCATTTTCTACCAGTTCAATGAGAATTCGACCCGGCAGAACTCTTTCCGGGCAGTGGGCAACCTGGACATCCTTTTCTACGTCGTGCCCGTTCTCCCGAAGAATCCTTGCCACTGTGTGCTCTGTTGTGCCAACGGGGCTGGTTGACTCCAGAATGACGAGGTTGCCCGGCTTTACGTAAGGGGCAATCATTTGAGTCGCTTTTTCAATGTAAGTCAGATCTGGCTGATGGTCTTCACAGAACGGCGTGGGCACAGCAAGGATAAAGACGTCCGCTTCACGCGGTGTAAGTGAAGCGGTCAGGTAGCCCGCGTTCACAGACGATTTCACAAGGATGTCGAGGTCAGGTTCGACAATGTGAATTTTCCCTGCATTGATTGTGTCCACGACTTTTTTGGAAACATCAACACCAAGCACCTCGAACCCTTTGGTTCCCAAAAGAGAAGCGGTTGGAAGGCCAATGTATCCCAGGCCAACTACACAGATCGTTTTGAATTCCTTGTTCATAGCATCCTTTCCTGGTGTGCAGAGGTTGGATTATAGAGAAAGCAACTGTTGATATAGCTGAATGTACTGGTCGTTGTTGACCGTTCTGGAAAACAGGTCTCTGGCCCTTCGTTTCCCGAGCTCCCCCATATTGAGGCGAAGCTCTTTATCATTCAGCAGTTTGGAAATTGATTCAATGAGGGCGTCTGAGTTGCCATGCGGGACAACAAACCCGGTCCGGTTGTGTTCGACTATTTCACGGTTTCCGCCGACATCGCTGACGACGGTGGGAAGTCCTGCGGCTGTAGCCTCAATGATGCTGCGGGAAAGCCCCTCGGTTGAGGAGAACTGGACAAAAATGTCGGATTTTTTTAACCAGGAGAGCACATCTCTGGAGACGCCAGGGAAGTGCACAATATCTTTTGAATCTTCTGGTATCAGTGATTCAAGGTGTTGGCGTTCTGGCCCTTCACCCAGAATATAAAGCCGGACATTGTTGCTTTCAGCCAGCAACAGCGTTGCCTGGATAATCAGGTCAACGTTTTTCAATGAAACCAGACGCCCGACACAGATGATGGTTACCGGGTTGCCCTCTGAGCGTTTGGTTGCAGCCGTGTCGTTAAACTCTATGCCGTTGTATATTGTTGATATGGAATTTTTCCGGAATGAGGTCTTTGACCTGTAGAAATCCTCCATATCCCTTGAAACGGTGACAAGACGTGTCCCGAGCAGGGCTGCCAGCCATACAAGATGGATTCGTGCCGGTTTCTCTTCAATCATATAGATATCGTGCAACGTTCCCACATGGGGGATGCCTGCGACCAGGGCGGCGAGCGCCCCACCAGTGACTGGTCCAAAAAGATGGCTGTGGAGCAGGTCTATCCGTTGTTTCTTTAGCCAGCGCCCGAACTCCCATGCAAATACTGGCAATCGCTTGGTGCTTTTGAAGTTCCTGCGGAAGGGGACAGTGAGGTGCTCTATGCCGTGGGATTCACACTGTTCTGCAATCCATGGGTGGCCGAAGTGTAAAACCACAGCCTGGAAATTGGCGGTTTCTGAATTTGCATAACAGGCAAGGTCGATCAACACCTGTTCTGCGCCTCCTGCGACCTCTGTTTCTATGAAATGCCCGATCCGTACCTGCAACAACTGTTTTTCCCGTGCCATGAATCCATTTCGGTGATGAGATTACTGGTTATTGGATAAATTGGGAAGGTAGCGTCAGATAACTTTACACTCATCTTGCTGGAGTCGGTTTATAATATTATAAAATATTGAAATATAAGAGATAAAAAAGATGGTCCGCAGTTTGCACAGCTCTCTGGTGGTGAGAGGCAGATTTAAAGCCTTCAAAACAGGGAATAAGGGACGAACCATCATGAAAACATTAAACAAAGTACTGGTAGCATCAGCGCTCTCGATCGGTATCTCATCCGGTGCGGCAGCCTACACAATTGATGACCAGGGAGCAGACCAGTTCATAGGGCAGAACACTAACGTTTCCGATGCGGATAATCTGGATGTTTATGGAGACCCTGACATCTTTGAAGTGTTCGGGATGAATGTTGCCAGTGACCTGACTAGCCTGTATGTCGACGTCTACACCAATTTCAGGCTGGGTGTATCTTCTTATGATTTTGGTGATCTCTTCATCAGTACTGATGGTTGGAACCCTCTCGGACCAGCTCCGTACAAGAGCGATGGTTTTGGTGATGGTGAGACCTGGGAATATGCCGTTGATGTGAGCTCGCGCTCTGACGGCATTGCTGATCTGGTCGATGTGAGTGCTTCTAGCGGCTTTGATGTGACCAGTGGGTTAGGTACAAGGGTCGAGCAGGAAGTTACGGTCTCTCGTAATGCTCCTCTGGACAAAGCAGGTGATGCTGGCTTGTCCATCAGCACCGGGGCATTGACCAAACTGAGTTTCGAGATTGCTCTGAGTGACTTGGGATTGAGCGCAATGACTCCTCAGGAAATTGGCCTTCGCTGGTCAATGACCTGCGCCAACGACATCACCGAAGGTTCTTACACCGTTCCTGAGCCAGGCACCCTGGCCCTGCTGGGCCTCGGTCTTCTGGGCCTTGGCATGCGCAAGCGTGTAAAGAGCTGATTGTTCTGAGCCAGAGGTGATTTGCCTTGCTTGAATGGGGCAGATAGTCTGAATAACGGGATGCGGTTTCGCTGCATCCCGTTTTTTGTGTCGGGGCGTTTGGTTGCCGAGTTACCCATGAATAGTCAGCATTCTTTACAGTTGGTAATGTATGGATGGTTCCACAGTAACTTCTCCCGGCCGGCCGCGTTATATTCTTGGGATTTCGGCTTATTATCACGATTCTGCAGCTGCGCTGATTTGCGATGGAAAGCTGGTAGCAGCGGCGCAAGAGGAGCGGTTTACCCGCAAGAAGCACGACGCTGGTTTTCCGGTTCATGCAGTCAGGTTCTGTTTGTCGAGGGAACGTATTGGTCTGGACAGGGTTGAGGCAGTGGTTTTTTATGACAAGCCACTTCTGAAATTTGAGCGTTTGCTGGAAACCTACCTGAGTTTTGCGCCTAAAGGGCTACGGTCTTTTCTGAAGGCTATGCCAGTCTGGCTAAAGGAGAAGCTCTATCTGAAGAGAGAGCTTAGGGTTCAGCTGTCGCAGCTTTCTGGTCTCAATGTCCGGGCGGTGCCACGACTTCTTTTTTCCGCCCATCACCAGTCCCACGCAGCGTCAGCTTTTTTTCCATCGCCTTTTGAAAAGTCAGCGGTTCTATGCCTGGATGGCGTCGGGGAGTGGGCTACGACATCGGCATGGGTTGGCGATGGGGGCACGCTTGCCCCGCTATGGGAAATTGATTTTCCGCATTCCCTGGGACTTTTGTATTCGGCGTTTACCTATTATCTGGGATTCAAGGTTAACTCCGGGGAATACAAGGTGATGGGCCTGGCGCCCTATGGGCAACCTGTTTATGCGGATTTGATAAGGGAACACCTTATTGACGTGAAGCCGGACGGCTCTTTCCGGCTGAATATGGCGTACTTTGAATACTGTACGGGCCTGCGGATGATTTCCCCGGCGTTTGAGTCTCTGTTTGATATGCGGGCACGGGAATCGGAGTCGATGGAGCTGACGTCAAAGCATATGGATATTGCTGCGTCGATTCAGCAGGTGACCAATGAATGCGTTTTACTGCTTGCGAGGAGCCTGCAGCAGGAGACCGGCCTTGAAAATTTGTGCCTTGCCGGTGGGGTCGCACTTAATTGCGTTGCGAACAGTGAAGTGATCCGGGAAAGTGGGTTCAGGAATGTCTGGATCCAGCCGGCTGCCGGGGATGCCGGGGGTGCGCCGGGAGCTGCCTGGGCGGCGTGGTACCTGCATTTTGGTCAGAAGCGTAACCCGGTCTTTCCGGATGGGATGAGCGGGGCCTACCTCGGGCCGGATTTTCAGGATCCGGCAATACAGGCGGCAGTTGATGAGTTTGGTGGTGTTGCTACCCGGCTTGAGGACGGCGAGCTCTTTTATCGGGTGGCGGCGCTGATCTCGGAAGGAAACGTGATTGGGTGGTTTCAGGGGCGTATGGAGTTTGGCCCACGGGCACTGGGGCACCGCTCTATTCTGGGTGATCCGCGCCGTCAGGATATGCAGGAGACTATGAATCTCAAGATCAAGTTCCGGGAATCCTTTCGGCCGTTTGCGCCGTCAGTGCTGCAGGATCGGGCCTCAGACTGGTTTGAGTGCGATCACGACAGCCCTTATATGTTGACCACAGCACCGGTAGCCCGTCACAAGCGCTATGAGACTAATTCAGAGGCAGGCAGAGGTCTTGAGCAGTTGCAGATTCTGCGTTCCCATATTCCTGCCGTAACGCATGTAGACTTCAGCGCGCGGCTGCAGACGGTAGGGGAGGGTGGCTCGCCGCGCTACCGGCGATTATTAGAGGTGTTTAATAACCTGACAGCTTGCCCTGTATTGATCAATACTTCGTTCAATGTCCGTGGTGAGCCGATTGTGGCAACTCCCGCTGACGCTTATCGCTGTTTTATGGCCACCGATATGGACTATCTGGTAATGGGCAACTATGTGTTGGCCAAGTCTGATCAGCCGGAAAGCGATTCTTTCCGGGATCATGTTGAAAAGTTCGAACTGGATTAATGCTGATGAATGTGTCGAAAGCGGAACTGAGGAAATTCGGCGTTGGCCTCGCGGTGCTTTTACCGCTTTTGTTCTACGGTATCCTGCCGTGGCTTTTCGGGCTGGAAAGGGCGGCCTGGCCGTTAATCGCCGGTGGTGGCGTGCTTTTGGTGGCGGTGCTGTTGCCTGCAGGGCTGAGGCCGGTCTACAGGGCGCTTATGTGGGTTGCCGTGCCTCTGGGGAAGTTCAATTCGCTATTGCTGTTGAGTCTGGTGTATTTCTTGATGATTGTTCCTATGGGGCTGGTCATGAGGCTGCTGGGTAAGGATCCGATACCCAAGAAATTCGACCCGTCTGCGTCTACCTACCGGCGAAAGAGTTCCGAACCCACGAGCCTGGAGGTGCCTTTTTGATGCTGGAGTTGCTCAAGGATTTTTTTATGTTTGTGCGGGCGCGTAAGAAATACTGGATGGTGCCCCTGTTTATGACGTTGGTTTTGCTGGGGGGGCTGGTTGTGTTTTCCCAGGGCTCGGCATTTGCGCCGTTTATTTACACGCTTTTCTGAGCTTATGCAGTTTTGGAAAAGAAAAGGGGTCGCGAGACCCCTTTGTATTAACCGCTCGTTTTGACTATCCGAACAACTTTATGCTTTTGGTGAACGGCGGCGCATGAGAAGCATTCCAACTAGCGCGAGAGCGGTCAGCCCGATCGTGCCTGGCTCGGGAACCTTTTTGGCCAGATCAACTTCACCTTCGATGACATCGTTTGCGCAGGTCATGCCCCAGTGAAAGGCGAGGGTGTCGCCATTGAGCAGGTCACTCTGGCTGAGGTCAGCATTGATATTCAACTGACCCGTGCCAAGGGCCCAAGAGCCGACAGAGCCAAAATAGGTGACATAATCGGCTGCATTTGCGCCATCATCAATCAGGACTTCCTGCCCTCTTCTCCAATCTCCGCCGCTCATCAGGTTGTCACTCAGTATGCTGGTATCCAGATTGGAGCCTTGCAGCCGAAAAAGTGAAACCTCGCCACCGTCATTGTTGTAACGATTGCTTAGCCTAAGGCCCCAGGTCCAGTCGGTACCGTTGGTCGCGTCGTCCTGAATATAGGGCGAGCTGCCTTCCGGGGCCCAGTTGTTCGCCAGGAAAAGGTCCCCATAACCGATACCGGTCTCGCCCTGAGTCAGGTTGTGGTAGAGATTTCCCGACTTTCCAGCGAACTGAGTGTTAATTGTGAAATCAAACTGTGTACCAGCTTGGTCGACAACCATGGATGAGATGTCGAATTTGTCGTCGTCGCCGACGACATCCCCATAATATGTGCTATTAAATGCACTGTTGGCATCGGCACCGACGTAATTGTCGCTGACAATAATCGGGGCAGCTGCGAGGGTGCCAGACGCCCCGAGTATTGCCAGAGCAAGAGTTGTGGTTAATCCTTTAAACAACATGGTTTTCTCCTAAACGTTTCTACTTCTGCTTTCGGTGATGTACTTTGGTCCAATGACTTTAGACGTACCTCGCCTTCTTTGAAGTTGTTAAGCAGAGTTTGTGCCTAGTAAACAAAAGGGTATAAAAGGTAACTACTTAAAGAATTATTCCCGTGTTTTTTCTGCGTAAGTGTAAATTAAGTGGACACTAATTCACGGCCGGGCAGTTTCGGGTTCCGGGCAGTGTTTTTTCAGCGACGAAAGAGAAAGGAATTGGTTTATGTCAGAGGTTTCGGGAAGTCGTCAGAAGGTATTCGGGGTTGCCTCTGCTTTCTTGGGTGTGGTGATTGCCCTGGCTTTAGTGGAAGTTGCACTTAACGTGTTCAAGCCCTCTATCAACCCGGCTGGTCAGATGGACGAGGGCTTTATTCTTTACGACTCCCGCCTGGGCTGGAAGCTTGCGCCAGGGTGGAGCGGGAGACACCGGCACCATGACTTTGAGGTGCGTTATAGCGTGAATTCACTTGGATTTCGGGAAAATGCCATGGATTTCGCGAGGCCTGGATCTGTGATGTTCTTGGGAGATAGTTTCACGTTCGGGTTGGGCGTTAATGAAGACGAGTTATTCACCGAAAGACTCGATGAATCATCGGATCAGACATTTCTTAACGCCGGTGTGCCCGGCTATTCAACTGATCAGCAACTCTTGCTGCTAGACCAGCTGCTGCAGTTCCGGCCCGACAGGTTGGTTTGGGTAGTTTATCTGGGTAACGATTTACTGGATAACGGCGAGCCCTTTCCACTGCAGGCGGCCCATGGCAAACCCTTCATGAAATTGCAGTCCGGCGGGGGGCTGGATCTGCAGAACGTTCCGGTGCCCTTGGTGCCGAAACCTAAACCCTACCACTCCAGAAGTGTACAGTCTGAAATTCTGGATGGCTTCGATCCCTACATGTTCTGGCAACCCTGGATCGACGGATTGGCGATAGGTCGGATTATGAATCAGTGGGTTGGGATTGACTCTAAAGGACTGGGGCAGCATCTGCTGGAGACTACTGACGATCAGGTTGAGCTTTTTATGGCGATTATTGGTCGGGGCCATTCGATCCTTGAGGACTCGGGCACCAACCTGAGTGTTGTCTTGTTACCCGGCCAGGGTTTCACGCGGAAGGGTTCAATTCCTGCCGTTTACCAGAAAACCATGGCCTCTATTCTTGAAAGACGTCTGAAAGGAGCCAATATCCCTGTGACGAGCCTGGTCGAGCCATTGGAAGCTTTGGACAATCCCGGCCAGCTGTTTCACCCGAACGAGGGGCATTTGAACAGTGCCGGCCACAAATGGTTGGCTGAAACACTGTCCAACGCCTCTGTTTTCTAACTACTACTTGCGGTACTGAACTTCTCGAGTATTCTTTTGGCATCGGCATTGCGGCCGATTGCGCGGTAGGCCTCGGCCAGGTGCATTCCAATCTCCTGCGAATTTGGCTGTAACTCATGCGCCTTTTCCAAAATCGGCAGGCTTTCCTCGGTCTTGCCGGCCTTGAACAGGATCCACCCATAGGTGTCCACAACCGCCGCGTTCTCCGGGCTCAGTTTGTAAGCCCTTTCGGCCAGCTCCGTGGCGCGCTCGTCGTTCTGCTCATGATAGATCCAAGCCAGGTTGTTTAGCGCCACCACGTTGTTGGGAGCCACTTCCACCAGTTTGGCGTAGGTTTGCGCCGCGGCGTCTGTATTGCCGCTCTGCTGCTGCAGGATGGCCAGGTTGGTCAGCAGCGTTTCCGAGTTGGGAAAGCGCTCCTGGGCCGCTGTGAGGCTCTCCAGGGCCTTGGCCTCCTGTCCTGCGCGGGTCAAGGCCTGGGCTTGGGACACTTCAAGCTCGGCGGTGCGTTCTTTTTCCAGTGCAAGCTGATAAAGATCCGCGGCCTGTTTGTGTTTGTCCTGCTGCTGGAGATACCTAGCTTCAACCACAAAGGGTGCGGCGGACTCGGGATGGCTTTGCTTCACGTCGCTGAGGATTTCCCGGGCGTTCTGGGTGTTGTCCTGGGCGAAGGCGACGATGGCGGCCTGCAAGCCGATCTGTTCGTTTTCCGGGAACAGCACCCGGCCGCGGCGGAGGATGTTCATGGCGTCTTCCAGGCGGTCCCGCTGGGCCAGCTGTGTAGCGATGCCGTGGTAGACGGTGGCCACCAGGTTGGCGGCCGGGGCGGGTTCGTTCTCGTTTTCACGCTCTAGCAGCCCGGCGGTCAGTTCGTCGGCTTTGGTCTGGTTGCCCTCGATCAGCGCGGACTCAAGCAGTATCAGCCTCGGCCCGATGGCCTGAGGCTGTTCGGCCTGGATTTCTTCCATCAGAGCGGTGAGCTCCGGGCGCTCCATCACGGCACTCAGGCCGCGCAGTGCCTGCTGGTTGTCAGGCTGGAGTTTGATGGCCCGGGTGAAGAAGGTTTTTGCCTGATCGGACTGATCTTGTGACAGGGCCAGATTGCCCAGGGAGACAAGCGGCGCAGCGCTGTCTGGATCAGCTTTGGCGGCCTGGTTGAACCAGGACTCGGCTTTGTTCGGGTTGCCGGAGCGCGCAGCGATGTTGCCCAGGGCAATCATGGCGCTGATGTTTCCCGGTTGTTGATTTAGCCACGCTTCAGCGGCCTTGCGGGCGGTAGGAAGGTCGTTATTGGCGGCATGGGCCTGAAGCAGCAACAACCTGGCCTGGTCCAGCTCAGGATCGTTCTGGATGACTTTCTGTATTTCGCCAATGGCTTTGTCGGTCTGGCCTTCCTGGGTCAGGTAGGCGGCATAGCGAAGCCTCAGGCTGTTGTTCTCCGGTGCCAGCTCCAGGGCCCGCTCGATCATCTGTTCGCCGCTTTGCTTGTCACCGCTCACCAGTGATGCGATGCCCACCAGGGCCAGTGTTTCCGGATCGGAATTCTGGTCTTCAAGGCCGGCCAGTACTTCCTTGGCGCCGTCCGGGTTGCGCAGTTGCAGGCGGGTGGCGGCCAGCAGTTTCTGGGCCTGTTCGGAGTCTTCCAGGGCGGCCAGTGGTTCCAGCAGGGCTTCTGCCTCTTCCGGCCGGCCCTGACGGTAGCGGATGATGCCCAGCATCAGCGCTGCCTGTTCATGGCTGGGCGCCTGGGCCAGGGTTTCTTCCAGGTAGCGCGCAGCGGTGGTCAGGTCGCCGTCATTGAAGGCTTCCTGCGCGGCCACCAGGTTGCTGCGGATGGTGCCCGGGGCGGATTTGGCGAGGATTTCCTCGTACACAAAGGCCTCGGCGGCTTTACCCTGCTGGCGCAGCACGTCGATCAGCGCCGACATGGTTTCGAATTTGCGGTAGGTCATTACGTCGTACTGGCCGATGGTTTCCAGGGCAGTGATGTAGGCCTGCTCCGCGTCGGCCCAGCGCTTTTCTGAATGGGCAAGGCGGGCCTTCCAGAGTGCCAGTTCGGCGTCCTGGGGATCGATTTCGTTGGCTTTCTGGATGTATTCGTCGACTTCGCTTTCATTGCCTTTCCTAAACGCAACTTTGGACAGCCCGATGAGGGGCTCTACCGTGTTCGGCGCCAGGTCGCGAGCGGATTCATAGGCCAGGCGAGCGTTTTCGGCATCGTCGGAAGCCAGCAGGATGTGCCCCCTGAGCAGCGCTGCCTCTGACTGCTGGGCCCGGTCGGCGTCCTTGATGCTGTCCAGGGCGCTAAGGGCATCTTCAAAGTCGCCTTGCATCAGGTTGGCTTCAGCGCGCACCAGGGCCGCATCGTTCAGGTTCTGCTGGCTGATACTGGCCGGGTCGATCTTTTCCATCAGGGCGTTGAGCTGGCGCTCGGCATTGCGGGCATCGCCGGCGGTCAGCAGGTTGTTGATAATCACCAGGTAAGGTTCAACGCGGCCGGGTTGCATCTCGATGGCGCTGCGGGCTTCCAGTGTGCTGGCTTTCAGCTCCCCCTGGCGCTGGAAAAAGCGGGACTGATCCACGTGGCTGAGGTACTGGATCTGTTCCTGGCTCATTTCGTCGCTTTCGCCGCATCCCGCCAGTGACATGGAGATGGCGACGCTCAGAAGGGTGGCTTTAAACACTGGAAATGATTTCATGGCCCTGTTCCTTGTTTTTACTGCGGGTCTTGTTGTGATGTAGGCTCAGAAGAGGTCTCGATCCGGTATTTGTCTGTCAGGTTGTAGAGTGTCGGCCGGGTGATTCCCAATAGCCGTGATGCCTGTGCCATGTTGAAGTGGCTACACTGCAATGCCTGCAAGATGGCGGCCCGTTCGGCCCGCTCCCTTACCTGACGCAGGTTCAACTGGTCTTCGGGTTCGTCGGTGCCACAACTGAGCTCCAGATCGGCCGCGGTTACTCTCTTGCCGTCTGCCATGATCGTGGCGCGCTTCACCTTGTTAATCATTTCGCGGACGTTACCGGGCCATGGGTGGGCGTTGATGGCCGCAATGGCGTCCTCGGAAAACGCCAGGTTGGGCCGGTCCATCTGTTTGCCCAGGGATTTCAACAGGGACTGGGCGATGACCAGGCAATCGCCGTCCCGCTCCCGCAGAGCCGGGACGTCCAGCGTGATTTCACTGATGCGGTAATACAGGTCTTCCCGGAAGTCGCCCCGGTCGATCAGATCCTGCACGTTGCGGTGGGTAGCACACACCACCCGTACGTCCACGGGTATGGGTTTTACCGAGCCCACGCGGTCCACCAACCGTTCCTGCAGGAAGCGCAGCAGCTTGGCCTGCAGCGCCATGGGCATATCGCCAATTTCGTCCAGAAAGAGGGTGCCGCCGTTGGCGCTTTCGATCTTGCCTTTCTTGCTCTGGGTGGCGCCGGTAAAGGAGCCTTTCTCGAAACCGAAGAGTTCGCTTTCTAGCAGGTTCTCCGGAATGGCGGCGCAGTTGATGGCTGCGAACGGCTGGTCTGAGCGATGGCTGAGGTCATGAAGCCCCCGGGCCAGAAGTTCCTTGCCTGTGCCGGTTTCGCCCGTAATCAGGGTGGTGACGTCGGTGGGGGCGACTTTTTCCAGGGTACGGCAGATGTTGAGCATCTGGCTGCTGGCCGCGACTATGCCCTTGATGCTGGTGCCACTGCGATGGGTAGACAGTTCCCGATTGTCCCTTTCCAGTTCTGCCAGGCGGAAGGCGCGGTTGACTACAAAGGTGAGGATATCGGCGTCCAAGGGTTTCTGGTAGAAATCGCTGGCGCCCATGCCGATGGCTTTGACGGCGTTCTCTTTTTCTTCCCGGCCGGTGACTACGATGATTTTGGCCATAGGGGCCAGTCGAAGGATGTCTTCCAGCAGTTTGAAGCCTTCGGTGGCGCCGCCTGGATCCGGCGGCAGGCCAAGGTCCAGGGTGATGACTTCCGGTTCCAGGCGTCGAAGCGCAGTCAGTGCGGCTTCACGGTCGGCGGCCACGGCCACGTCGAGATCGTCACTGAAACACCAGCGCATCTGGCTCTGAAGCCCTGGGTCGTCTTCAACTATTAAGAGTCGTCTACTCACAACGGCAGAAAGTCCTTTTTGTTTCTCTGGAGCGTTTTATCGAATCCGAGACCCCGATTCTTAACCGAACATTGACACTTTGCAATGGCTGACTGGATTACTGTAGCTGTTCGTCAATCATTTGGCACCCGCTCTGCGCCATCACCTGACGCTGCAAGCGGTTCAATGCGGGTGATTTCGGGCATTCTGGGGCCGTGACCGGCGGCGCGCACCAGCGGAAACCGTATGGAAAAACAGGAGCCCACACCCGGTTCGCTGGTGACGTCTATGTTGCCCCCCACGTTACGCACATACTCCCGCGCCTGATAGGCCCCGATGCCCATGCCGGTCAGGCCTTTGGTACTTTCGAACGGCTTGAACAGGCGCGTTTCGATAAAGTCTTCCGTCATGCCGGTGCCGGTGTCCTGAATAAAGAGCACCACGTTGTCGCGGGCGGTTTTCAGGGTGAGGGTGATTTCCCCCTCGGGCGGGGTGGCGTCCTGGGCGTTCTGGATCAGGTGGCCGAGTATGCTGTAAAGCTGTTCGGTGTCGGCATGGATATAGATGCTTTCAGGATGGGCAACCACCCGGGGGGCAGGGCGACCCCGGGCATACTGTTCCGCCACGCTTTCGACCACTTCGCCCAGTTCCAGCACCTGCGTTTCCAGTGTGGCGTCGGCGGGCCTGCGGATGTGGTCCACCAGGCTGGCCATTTTCCGCACGGCATGGTCTGTGGTTTTGATCATGTCGTCGATGAATTCCGGGTTATTCCGGTGCCTGGGGGCGTTTTTCACCAGCAGCGACAGCTGGGCAATCAGGGTTTTCAGGTCGTGGACCATAAAGGCGGAGGCTTTGCTGACCGCTTCGAACTGCATGGCCTGGGAAAGCCGGTTCTGGGCGTCTGCCTGGGCCAGCAGGTTACAGGTCTGCCGGGCGACAACCTTCACCAGGTCGAAGTTTTCCCAGTTCAGTTCCACCCGGGCGTAGGGGTTGCCGATGGCGGCGATGCCGTACAGATCATTGCCCAGGTAAAGCGGGATCACCAGCCAGACTCCGCTGATCTGGGAGATGGGGTCGGGGATTTCCAGCAGGTTGTAGCGCACAGGGTCGCTATGGTATTCGTGCAGATCCACGACCCATTCCCGTTCGCCGAAGAACTTCACCAGCTCGGATCCGCCATCGATGGTGGTGAATTTCGGCGGCGCAAGGTTGATGGCGCTTTTGAGGACAAAGTCGCCCCGGTCCTCCCTGACCCAGAGTGCCCCGGCATTGCTCTCCACCAGCCCCGCCAGAATACGGATTACCCGTTCCGGTAGCGGAGGGCTGTCGCTGAGGTCGGCCAGTTCCCGGGTCATTTTCAGCCACTCGTCCCGGTAATCGTATTTGTAGTCGAAGAAGTTCTGGCCGATGAAGACCATCAGTCGCGCCCGGACCCGGCGGGAAGACGCCAGTGCGACGAGGAAGATGAGAGCGGCGGACAGGAACAGTACTCGTAGTGCCTCGCCCCAGTCGCCGCCCATCACCTTCACGTAATAGCCGCCGATAGCCAGGAACAGCAGGTAACCACCGGCCAGAATCAGTGCGCCTGCGTGGAAAACGGCAGATCGGGAGAGCTGGAAATCCACCGGCTGTTTGCGGGTGTTGATCACGTTGACGGCAAACAAAGGCACAATGGCAGCATTGACCAGGCCGCGGGCATCCCAGAAAGACGTCGCCACCTGGCCGAACAGCAGGGCGTCGGCGTACATGAAGAAGTCGTAGGCAAACAGGCTGGCCACGGCAATGCAGACATACTTCATGCTGGAGCGGCGGAAGGAGACTGAGTTACGCCAGATCTGCTCCACCAGCGACAGGCCCAGAAGCGACAGGGCAATTTGCCCCAGCACCTTGGTTTTACCGTCCAGAAGGGTGGTTCCCAGGGCGTATTCCATTGCGCCGGAGCCGAGCAGGGCAACGATCAGTATCAGGGTGGCGGTGGCCATGATGCGCCTGAGCCTGCCCTTGATGTTGCCGGAGCGGAAGGCGTCCCGGAGCAGGGCGAACAGAACGGTAATGAGGGCCGCATCCCGCAGCAGTTCCAGCAGGTAACGGGCGAAAAACCCCGGCTGCTGCCACAGCGTCTGGGTCACAAGCGACGTCGCCCAGAGCGCCGAGACCAGGGCCGCCAGGAAAATTGAACGGTCAATGTCCCGGCGTAGATAGCGTGTTGCCACAAGCCCGGCCAGCAGCGCATAGGCAATGGCTGCGGTGGCGTAACTGATCAGGCCTAAATCGTTGAGCATAGCGCGCGTCCTGCGTGCAAAGCCGGGTCAGACCGGCTCTTTGTTTTCCCGGTAGAAGCGGAATATTTCCTTGAGCGGCCGCTTGGGCTGGAAGCCGAATTCCCGTGCGAACGCTCTGCCGTCTATGACGACAGGATACTTGAAAAACGCCGTCAGGTACGACGGAAAACTTCGTAGCCGCAGGGTCTTCAGTATCAGCTTCGGCAGCAACGGTGGAATCGACGGTATTGGCACTGTTTTGCAGCCGCAGAGCTTCAGCGCGTGCTGATAGGCTACCCAGTCTTCCGGTGCCACATTGTAGATGCCGCGCTGGGTCTTGTTGTACGCCAGCACGATGGCATCGGCCATGTCGTCAATGTGGATGAACTGCATCATCGGTGAGAAACCGGCCAGCACGGGCGCGTTCCGGCTGGCCAGCAGGGTGCTGATGGAATTGCGCACGCCGGGGCCGACGATATTGCAGGGGCGCAGTACCGTGATGTTCAGGTCCGGGTAGCGCCACAGGTAGATGTTGGCCAGGTTTTCCAGCTCTACCGAATCGATCAGATCGGCGCTCAGCCCGGCGCTTTTCAGGGGGGCTTCCTCATCGATCAGGGCCGGGTTGTAGGCCACCGCGCCGTAGACGTGGAAGGTGGACAGCACGACCACCCGGCTAATACCGTACTTGTGGCTCAGATCCAGAAGCTTCTGGGAACCCAGTACGTTGGCGTTATAGCGCCGCATGCGGGTGAGCTGGCTGGACATGATGCGGCCCAGGTGAATCACGCCATCGAATTTGTAGCGCCGGAACAGGTCTTCAAACGACCGCTGGTTGAAATCGATGCAGTAGCTGGGGATGTCGTCCCCCAGGTAAACCTGCTCGCGGAAATCCACGGCGACGATGTCGCAGTGATCCCGCAGCCGGTTGATCACCTGCTGGGCCAGGGCGCCTGCCGCGCCGGTTATCAGAATGTGCTGTCTGCGTTGCTGTTCCTTCAAATCCGTCATCAGAAAAGCCTTTTGCGTTCGCTCAGCCCGGTATCGATCAACTCGCTGATGGCAGCTTTTACATGCTCCACCCGCTCGGTTACCTGCTCTTCGGGGATTTCCCGGTTATCGAATCGGAGGGGGTCGCCCACGTTCAGGTGGACCTTTGCCGGGAACACCACCGGCAGCGCCACCGGCGCATAGGGAATGCCCAGCATCTTCGCCAGAGGCTTGATGTTGGCAATGGCCGGGATGGTTTCCTCGCAGCCCACCACGCCCACCGGCACAATCGGCGCGTTGTATTTCATCGCCAGGTGCATGAAGCCGTTGCCGAAGCGTTTGAGCTGGTAGCGGTCCTGGTAGAGTTTGCCGGAACCCCGCACGCCCTCGGGGAAGACGATCACCGCTTCGCCGTTGGCCAGCATCTTGGCGCAGTTGGTGGGGTCCCCCAGCACCGCGCCGAATTCATTCAACAGGTTGCCCAGGTAAGGCACGGTGGGGAAGAAGCGCTCGATCATGGCCCGGGGGATGCGTGGGTTCTTTTTGCGAGACGCCAGGGCATAGCCGATCAGCAGGCCATCGATGGGCAGCTGGCCACTGTGATTGGCAACGATCAGCACCGGGCCTTCGGCGGGGATCTTGTCGATGCCGGTGGTTTCCACCCGGAAGTATTTCTCGTAGAGCTGGTGAGCCATCGAGAAGCCCAGCTTCATCGATTCGTTGTTAAAGCCCCAGGGGTCATACCCCAGCGAACCGATGGGTTTGCGGATGCGGTCGATCTGGTTGCTCAGTTCTTCCGGCACCAGTTTTGATCGCAGGTAGGATGTCAGGCCCATGAGGTCTCCCAAAACTTATCGTCGGCCAATCATAACGCCAATGGTGTGGCTTTGCCCTTCATTGAGCACGCGGTAGTCCGATAGCGCGTTGGCTGTTTCCACACACAGCATATGCTGCCAGGCGGAGTCGGGGAAATCCGACAAACGTGCGGCTTTCTCCGGCCCCGGGTTCCAGACCACTGTCGAATCGCTGCCCACCGCATCTACTGTACTGGTGTGCCCGGGGGTGATCACCTTCAGCGGCTGGCCACTCAGGTAGATGCGGTCGGTTTCGCCGGGAAAATCCACCGGCCCGTGCTGGGTAAAGTCGCTCCAGTTCTCCACAGCGTCTGTGTATTCGCAACCGTCCAGGCCCTCGACCCGGGTGCCAATAATGTCGGCGGTGGGCAGATAGGTGTGCAGGGCCTGGGTCATGGCCAGGGGCTGGGCTGCCAGGTTGGTGGTGGTCAGCGCAATACGGAAGCCGGCGGCGGAAAAGGTAAAAGTCACCAGGCACAGGGCGCTGCCGGTCCAGGCATCGGCAAAATCCTGATTGGCCAGAAGCGACAGGCTCACTTCCACTTCCTTGGCGGTTTCCCGTACATCCTCCAGTTTCCACAGGGCAGTGCGGGCAAAGCCGTGGGATGCGCCGGTGAGAATGCGCCTGCGGACTTCCGGGGGGTTCTTGTCCGGCACGCCGAACCAGGGCCAGCATAACGGCACGCCGCCGCGGATGGCATGGCCGGGCTTGAAAATGGCCTTGTCGCTGAGCCACAGCCAGTTGGACTGGTGGCGCGGTGTGAATTCGGTGAGATGGGCGCCTTGTATAAACAGCCTGGCCTCAAAAAGAGGGTGGTGGACTTCCAGAGCTTCGAGCTGGCCGACGGTGGTCCATCGGGTGAATGACCATTGACCGGGTTTAAGTGGCACAGATTGCCTCGTTGTGGTGGTTTCGGCATTTGCGTACCTGCAGGGTAAATTAAAACGTCGTGCCGGGCGAGAATCGGGCATAGAATCGCCCCATTCGTTTTTTCTCTGTGGCACGCGCCGGGGCACTGTTAAATGACTCTTTCCACTGCATCTGTTTTGCTGCCAGTCGGCAACCCGGTTGCCCGTGAGGGCGACTGGCTTGATGCGCTGGCCGACGGCTTGAGCGAGCACGGATGGCTTAGCGTTGATGCCCGGCCATTGTTGGGCGATGAGCTGCTGGCCTCGCTGTGCGAGGAAGTGCAGATTCTGGATAGAACTGATGCTCTGCGGGTGGCGGGAATTGGCCGTGGCCTGGATAAAACCCGCGACCGTTCGGTGAGGCGGGACAAAATTGCCTGGCTACAGGGGGAGACCGCTGCCCAGTCCGGCCTGTTCCAGGCATTCGAGGCCATCCGCTGTGGGCTTAACCAGCGGTTGTTCCTGGGGTTGAAGCGTTTTGAAACCCACTACGCCACCTATCATCCCGGCGATTTCTACCGCAAGCACGTGGACAGCTTCCAGGGCAGGGCGTCCCGCGTGGTCAGCGTGGTGCTCTATCTCAATGAAAACTGGCAGCAGGCAGACGGCGGTGAACTCCAGGTATTCAACCGCGACAGCGAGCAGGAAATCTGCGGACGGGTATCGCCGGAACTGGGGCGACTGGCGGTTTTCATGAGCGAGGAAATCCCCCACGAAGTGCTGCCGGCGAACCGCACCCGCTACAGTGTGGCCTGCTGGTTTCGCCAGGATGAGATTCCGCTGCCTTTGAGTTTATAAAGCTCGTTGTAGTGAACGGGGGCTTTTGCTACTATGCGCGCCGTTCTGAGGGATTCCAATCCCGGACGTTATGGTGGCTCCATCGGTGCCTCCGCAACGATAAACCGTGAACCCGGTCAGGCCCGGAAGGGAGCAGCCGAAGCGGTGGACTTGTGTGCCGGAGTGTTGCTGGTGGAGTCACCCCCATCATACCGGTGTCAGACCCCAAGACATTTCACCCTGCAAAATGCACTGCACTGGGGTCAGACCCCAAACCTTTTCCCGTGCTAGACTTTGCCTAATCTCCAATCACCTTCAGGTGAGAGTTTCGGCAATGACGATACAGAATGAAAAACTGCTAACGGTCAGGCTCAATGAAGTGCTGGCTGCCTTTCCGGCTATTCGCCTTGCCGTACTGTTCGGTTCTGTAGCCAAGGGAATGGAAACGCCTGACAGTGATCTGGATGTGGCTGTTCAGGGTGACAGGCCTCTAACTCAGAACGAGCGTATCTCGATCACCGAATCATTGGCGCTGGCCTTTAATCGGCCGATAGATTTGATCGATCTGCGCACGGTTGGTCAGCCTCTTCTCTACGAAATTATCGCCGGTGGAAAGCAGGTGCTGGGAAGCAGGCATCTTTGGGGAGAGCTTGTATTTCGAAGTGTCATGGAAAACGAAGATTTTGTTCCATACCAGAAACGGATCCTTGAGGAGCGTCGTCGCGCATGGACGAGCAACTGATCGCTCAAAAGCTGGAATCCTTGCGGCGTTGTGTCCAACGAGTGGAATCGCGCCTGCCGAAGGACGCTGAAACACTCCTTACAGACCTTGATGCGCAGGATATCGTGTCCCTGAATCTGACACGTTCCGTGCAGATGTGTGTGGATATCGCTTCCCATTGGCTTGCTGAGCACTCTGAAGTGACAGCGCCCAGAACCATGGGGCAGGTATTTGATGCGCTGGCGGATGCTGGCGTAATCAGCAGTGGATTGGCAGAGCGCATGAGGAAGTCTGTTGGTTTCAGAAATGTGATGGTCCACAACTATGACGAAGTGAACTGGCAAATCGTCTACTCGATAGGCCATGACCATATGAACGACTTCCGCGATTTCGCCCGCATTTTTTCAGACCTTATAACCAGATGAATCTGCGGAGGTGGGGTCAGACCCCAAGACATTTCTTGCTGTAAAATGCATTGGGGTCTGACCCCACTTGATTCTAGAATGTAACCATTCTCGAATGGATGATCGATAAGGATGTCTCGTGTTGATAAGGATATTTCTCGCCTTTCTTGTGTTTTTCTCTGCCTCCCTGAATGCGGAAATCTATCGTTGGGTTGATGATCAGGGCCGGACTCATTTCGGTGATCGTCCTTCGCCGCAGGCTACCGCAAAAAGACTGAGCACCGGCGCCAATCCGGCAGAGCCAGTTGGGGCGAGCCGCTCCGTTGAACAGCGCCAGGAAGGGATTCAGAAGTTCCTCGATCAGAGACAGCGTGAGCGTGATAGCCTGCAGGCTGCAAAGGCAAAGGCCGAGGAGAAGCAGGCCAAACTTGCGTCCCATTGTCGCGAGCTCCGTGCCCGTCTCATTCACATGGACCGAATCTCCACCTTTTACGACCTGAATGAGCAGGGGGAGCAGGTGTTTGTCAGCGAGGCCGAGAACAGAAAGCTTCGCGAGCGTTTCCGGGCGAAGGTTGAGGCGACCTGCGGGCGTTAACCGACTTCTTATCAACCCATGACCATGCTAAGGTTAATCCCGTTTTTCAGCGGCAGTTGATGGAATATGAGCTATCAGGTTCTCGCCCGAAAATGGCGCCCCAATACCTTCGAGGACATGGTTGGCCAGGAGCATGTGCTTCAGGCCCTGATTCACGCGTTGGACAATCAGCGCCTTCACCATGCCTATCTGTTTACCGGCACCCGGGGCGTGGGCAAAACCACCATCGGCCGCCTGCTTGCCCGCTGCCTGAACTGCGAAACCGGGGTTACCTCAAAGCCCTGCGGTACCTGTTCAAGCTGCCAGGAAATCCAGGAAGGGCGGTTTGTTGATCTGATTGAAATCGACGCGGCCTCCCGCACCGGCGTGGACGATATGCGGGAGCTGACGGATAACGTCCAATACGCGCCCACCCGCGGTCGCTTCAAGGTGTACCTGATCGACGAAGTGCACATGCTCTCGAATCAGTCCTTCAACGCCTTTTTGAAAACCCTTGAAGAGCCGCCGGAGCACGTCAAGTTCCTGCTGGCCACGACCGATCCCCAGAAACTGCCGGTGACCGTGCTGTCCCGCTGCCTGCAGTTCAACCTCAAGCGTATGACGCCGGAGCATATTGCCGGCCATCTTCGCCATGTGCTGACCCAGGAAGCTATTCCGTTTGAAGAACCGGCGCTTTGGCTACTGGCCCGGGCCGCCGATGGCAGCATGCGGGACGCCCTGAGCCTGACCGACCAGGCGATTGCCTTTGGCAACCAGACCCTGAACGGCAGTGACGTCAGCAATATGCTGGGCACCATTGATCAGGGCGACATAGCCCGGCTGGTGGATGCGCTGGTGGCCGAGGATGGCCCGGCGCTGCTGTCGGAGATTCAGCGCATATCGGATTTCGCGCCGGATTACAGCATCATTCTTGCGGACCTCTTGTCGCTCTTCCACCGGGTGACCATGGAACAGGTGGTGCCGGGCAGCGCCGATAATGCCCTGGGGGACGCGGCCATGGTTCAGAGCCTGGCCAGGCAGGTCAGTGCCGAGGATGCCCAGCTTTTCTATCAGGCCGCACTGATGGGCCGTAAGGATCTGGCGGTAACGCCGGATGCCCGCATGGGTTTTGAGATGACCCTGTTGAGAATGCTGGCTTTTCGTCCGGGCGCTGACCGGCGGGAGCCACCGGCTGGCGGCGCCATGCCATCGCGCACCGATGGTGAAAGCCGGGACGAACCCGAGCCGGCGCCGCAGCAGGAACCGGCCCCTCAGCCAGCGCCGGAGCCAACACCAGAGTCCGTTCCGGAGCCCGATCCAGTACCCGAAGCAGAACTGCCGCCTGAGCCGGAACCAATGCCGGATTCGGCGGAAGAGCCGCCCCCATGGGAACCGGATTACGAACCGGCTCCGGAGCCGGAGCCTGAACCTGAACCGCCGCTGGATACGGAAGCGGCTGACTATCAAGCTCAGCCAGAATCACAGCCCGAGCCCAAGCCTGCTCTGGAGCCCGAACCCGAGCCCGAGCAATCGGATTTCTCCTGGGAACGGGATTTCCGCAGCCTGAATATTATCGGTATGCCCGGAAATCTGGCCAGCAATGCCGCCATGACCCGCTCGGGCAACGACATTGTGCTCACGCTGGACGAAGGCCACGCCCGGCTGTTGAACGCCCGTCACCAGGAAAAAATCCTCGAGGCGTTGAGGAATCGGTTTGGCGACGCCATAAACGTTAAAATAACGGAAGGTGAGACCAACGGCAGAACGCCTGCGGCCTGGGAAGAAAGCCAACGGCAGGCCAGGCAGGCAGCCGCGGTAGAGGCCATCAACAGCGATCCGCTGGTCAAGTCCATCGTCGAACGTTTCGAGGCACGGGTTGTCGAAGGCAGCATCCGGCCGAGCAAGTAGTTCGGAAAGCAAAGCATTCTGAAAGCCAGTTATTCTGGAAGAGGGTAAAGCGATGAACAATATGGGCGATTTGATGCAGAAGGCCCAGAAGATGCAGGAAGAAATGCAGAAGGCCCAGGAAGAGGCGGCCAAGGCGGAGATCACCGGCGAAGCCGGCGCTGGCCTGGTGAAAGTCACCATGAACGGTCGCCACGACGTGCGCAAGGTGGACATTGACCCGTCCCTGCTGAGCGAGGACAAGGAAGTTCTGGAAGATCTTCTGGCAGCGGCCATCAACGATGCGGTGCGTCGGGTGGAAGAGAATCAGAAAGAGAAGATGTCCGGAATGATGTCAGGCATGGGGTTGCCCCCTGGCTTCAAGATGCCGTTCTGATCGGGCCGAATGAGGAAAATCCATGGCGTTTAGCCCACTGGTAGACGAATTGGTGGAGTCGTTGCGTTGCCTGCCGGGGGTTGGTCAGAAAACGGCCCAGCGTATGGCGTTTCATCTGCTTGAACGGGGCCGGTCCGGCGGGTCGCGCCTGTCCGAGGCGCTGGACCAGGCCATGACCGGCGTTCGCCGTTGCGACAGCTGCCAGAACTTTTCCGACACGCCTGTCTGCGGTATCTGCCAGACCCCCGAGCGGCGCAACGGCACCCTCTGCGTGGTGGAAAGCCCATCCGATCTGCTGGCCATCGAGCAGGCCGGGGATTACCGGGGCAGCTACTTCGTGCTGATGGGGCATCTGTCGCCGATTGATGGCGTGGGCCCGGAGGAAATCGGCATTGAACGACTGCTTTCCCGCATCGGCGAAGAGGGCGTAACCGAGCTGATCCTGGCAACCAATCCCACGGTGGAAGGCGAGGCGACGGCCCACTACATTGCCGACCGTCTGGACGGAAGAAACATCCTGATTACCCGACTGGCCCATGGCATCCCGGTCGGCGGTGAGCTGGGATACGTGGACGGCTTCACCCTGACCCACGCGTTTCGCGGCCGCAAACCGCTGTCAGACTAAATCTCCAACGAGCTTTTATATGGACGTTACCTTTTAATGGGTGTTACCTGGATTACTGACCCGGCTGAACTGGATCGATGGCTTGGGGCCAACCCGGACGAACCCCTGGCCCTGGACACCGAATTCGAGCGGGTAAGCACCTTCTATCCTATTCCCGGACTGGTTCAGCTTGGCCTGGGTGACGAATTCCGCCTGGTTGACCCATCCGTGGCCGAGGCCAGCGCGGGATTCAGGTCGGCTCTTGCCGACCCGGGCCGACGCAAGCTTCTGTACGCCATGAGCGAAGACCTGGAACTGTTCAGGCAGTGGCTGTCGCTGGAACCGGCTGGGGTCATTGACCTGCAGATCGGCGCGGCCATGGCCGGTGCTGGCTTTTCCATGGGCTATGCCAGGCTGGTTGAGCAGCTCTTTGGTGAGACTCTCGATAAATCCGCCACTCGCTCCGACTGGCTGTCGCGGCCGTTGTCCGCTGCCCAGGAACAGTACGCAACAGACGATATCCGGTTTCTGAAGCCGATCTACGAGTGGGTCTGGAAAGAGCTTGAGCGGAAGGGCCTGGTAGAGGCGCTGATTGAGGAATCCGCCCGCTTTGCCGAAGACCTGGCCAGCCAGGATGATCCGGAGAACCATTATCGCAAGCTACGTGGCGGCTGGACGCTCAGCCGGCAGCAGCAGGGTGTGTTGAAATCCCTGGTTTACTGGCGGGAAACGGAATCCCGCAAGCGGGATCGACCACGCGGCCGGGTAGTGGCGGATGCGCAGTTGATTGCCATTGCCGAGAAGCTTCCGGACTCGGTTCGCGCGTTGTCGAACGTGCAGGGCCTGCCGTCCGTGGTGGTGCGTCGTTACGGTGAGCAGATGATCGAGCTGATTCGTGTGGCGGCCAGTGAGGATAGCTCTACAATAGAGGTAATCCAGCCGCCGCTGTCGCGGCAGGACCAGATGCTCTACAAACAGCTCAAGCGCCTGATGGTTGAGGCAGCTGACGCGCGGGATATTCCGGTGGAACTGCTGGCGCCCCGTAAAAGGCTGGAAGCGGTGGTTCAGACCCGTGATCTGGGCGCTGGCCTGTTCAGTGATGGCTGGCGACAAGAGGTAATTGCACCCGTGCAAAGCAGACTTCAGGAAGTATTGGTGCCATGACTGACAAAGTCTTTGTATCGATATTTCGCAGCAGCAAGAAGCCGGACACCTATCTGTTCGTTCGGCGTGGCCAGGTTTGGGACGATTTGCCAGACAGCCTGAAGGGCATTTTCGGCAAACCCGTCCATTCCATGGACCTGGTGATGACCAACGAACGGAAACTGGCCCGAACGGATGGGCGGCAGGTACTGCAGGCAATTGAAGACAAGGGATTCTATCTTCAGATGTCGGATGAGCAGAGCGGCTACGTAGTGGATTTTCGCCGCAAACCCGAGCAGCAAAAGGGCGAAAGCGACGGATGATTGCAGAGATCCCCTTCTGGCAGCGCAAACGTCTGGATGAAATGACCGCCGCGGAATGGGAATCCCTGTGCGATGGCTGCGGCAAGTGCTGCCTGGCCAAACTGGAAGATGAAGACACTGGCGAGGTCTATTACACCGACCTGGTCTGTCGTTACATGGATCAGGGCACTTGCGGTTGTACCGTCTACCCGCAGCGGCTTGAAAAGGTTCCCGCCTGCACCGTGCTGACGCCGGACAACCTGGCGGATTTTCACTGGTTGCCCTATACCTGTGCCTATCGCAGGCTGGCGGAAGGCCGGCCACTGGCGGAGTGGCATCCGCTGCGCTCCGGCGACCCGAACTCGGTACACGAGGCAGGGGTTTCGGTCCGGCACCGGGTGCTGTCAGAAGCAGAAGTGCCGGAGGAAGATTGGGAAGAACACATTATTCACTGGGTTATATAAATTATGCTGGATGCTCAAGCCAATTTTGCCTACGGCCTGTTCTGGGCGCTTTACGCGGTTGCCTTCGTGGTTTTCTTCTATGCGATTTCGCGCCTTTTCCGGATCATTCCGGTCTATGGCATCCGCACGCTGTTACAGGCCGCCCTTGTGGTGATACTGCTGACGCCGGTTGAATCCAGCGAGGTTGATGGCTGGTGGATTCCGGCCTGGCTCCACGGCGGGTACGAAACCATTCTTGGCAATACCGATGAGGCGGGCAGGGCGATGCTCAACCTGGGCATTGCGGCTATCATCATGCTGCTGGTCTGGGTACTGGATATGGTCCGTTACCGCCTGGTCAAACGCTGATGCCTGCCTTCCTGCTGCTGATGTTTGTTGTGTTTGCGCCACAGAGCCACGCTCAGGACGCGCAAACCCTGCAGTTGCCCGGGCAGGGGGATGTTCGCATCATTGTGGATATCTCCGGGTCGATGAAAGAAAACGACCCGCGCAATCTTCGTCAGCCCGCCGTAAGACTGCTTGCCAGAATGATCCCGGCGGGGGCGGAAGCCGGTGTCTGGACGTTTGGCCAGTGGGTCAACATGTTGGTGCCCCACGGAACCGTGGACGAAACCTGGCGTCAGACGGCTGTTTCCCTGTCGGAGAAAATCAATTCCGTTGCCCTGCGGACCAACCTCGGCGAAGCCTTGGAAAAGGCCAGCGATGACTGGATTGGCGGCGCGGACCTGAGCAACACCGACTTTATCTTGCTCACCGATGGCAGGGTGGATATATCTGGCGACCCGGAGGTAAACGCCAAAGAACGCGAACGGATTCTGGGCCCCTTGCTGGACCGGCTGACCGCCCGTGGCGCCACCTTGCACACGGTGGCCCTGTCTGAAGAGGCCGACCTAAAGATGCTTGAGGCGCTGGCCACCGAATCTGGTGGGCACTTCTCCCTGGCGTCGTCCGCCGAGGGCCTGAATCAGGCATTCCTCAAATCGCTGAACGCGGCGGTGCCCCAGGACCAGATTCCACTGACTGACGAAGGCTTTACCGTCGACCAGGGCGTTGAGGAATTCACCGCGCTTATTTTCTGGGGCGAGGATGAAACATCCGCGACCCGCGCGCTGGCACTGACCAATCCTGGTGGCGAGCGTTTTACCCAGGGCTCTGTGCCGGGGAATATGCGCTGGGCGGCGGAAACCGGTTATGACCTGATTACCGTGACCGACCCGCAGGCGGGGCAATGGCAGATCGACGGCGAGCTGGGCGAGGGCAGCCGGGTAACCGTGGTCAGTGACCTGCGCATGGTGGTCAGCCCGATACCGCCGACCTTTAATCCGGACGAGCCGATTGCCCTGAAAATTGCCTTTTTCGAGGAAGACTCGCGAATTCAGGACCCGGAATTCCTGAAAGTGATTGACGTGATCGTCAGGCTGACCTCCACGGACGGGCGCAGTGGCTCAAAGACTCTCAGTGACGATCAGCCCCCGGCCGACGGTATCTACCAGGATCAGATTGACAGCCTGCCGGCGGCGGGGGATTACGAGATCGAAGTCATTGCAGACGGCACTACTTTCTCCCGCCGTTTTTCCGGGATCACCCGTTTTATTGCACCGGAATCAGCCTCTCCCATGGAGGAAGAAGCGGAGCCTCAGGAAAGTGCCCCGGCTCTGGAGTCGCCCATTGATATTACTAGCGTTGAGGAACCTCCGGCGGACCCTGTGCCGATGACTCAGCCAGAGCCAGAGACGAAGCCCGAGCCTGCCCCCGAAACATCCGCTGTGCCGATCTGGGTCTGGGGACTGGCAGGGGGAACGGCGCTTGTGTTGATTGCGGGCGGTGTCTGGTTCTGGCTGCGCCGGAAGAAGGCCGGCGCTGAGGAGGCTGAGGCTGCGGAAGGCTCCGGAGAAGAAGAGCTTCCCGAGCTGGAGGAAGACATTCCGGAGCTTGAGCCCGAGGTTGAGCCGGAACCGGAACCCGAATCCGAGCCCGAGGTTGAACCCGAGCAAGAAACGGAGCCTGAGCCTCAACCAGAGCCGGAGCCGGAGAAAACACCGGAGGAGGATGAGGACGAGTTTGGACTGGAGGATTTCGATCTTTCCGAGTTCGATGACCTTCCGGAAAGCGACGAGCCGGCCTCTGACGATGACGACTACCTGCCGGAAGAAGATCCTAAAAAGGGCGAGTGAGTGTCGGCTGCCGCTGCCGCTCGTCCAACCCCCTTATCAGAAGGGTTACTCTTCTCTATAATCTGTCGCTTATTCAAACAGTCGTTTAATCCGATTACCAGACAGGAAAACACCCCATGAAGTTTACCGGTACTGAGAAATACGTCGCGACGGATGACCTGCAGATGGCGGTGAACGCCGCGATCACCCTTCAACGCCCGCTGCTGATCAAGGGTGAGCCCGGTACCGGCAAGACGTTGCTGGCGGAAGAGATGGCCTCGGCTCTGGGCATGCGTCTGATTCCCTGGCACATCAAGTCCACCACCAAGGCCCAGCAAGGCCTGTACGAATACGACGCCGTGTCCCGCCTGCGGGACAGCCAGCTGGGTGACGAGAAGGTCAAGGACATCAGTAACTACATCATCAAGGGCAAGCTCTGGGAAGCCTTCGAGGCGGACGAGCAGGTGGTTTTGCTGATCGACGAGATTGATAAGGCCGACATCGAATTCCCTAACGATCTGTTGCTGGAACTCGACCGCATGGAGTTCTACGTTTACGAGACCCAGCAGTTCGTCCGCGCCAACAAGCGCCCGGTGATCGTGATCACCAGTAACAACGAAAAAGAGCTTCCGGATGCGTTCCTGCGTCGCTGCTTCTTCCACTACATCAATTTCCCGGATCATGACACCATGAAACACATTGTGGATGTGCATTTCCCGGGCATTCAGCAGCAGGTGGTGCGGGATGCACTGGAAGTCTTCTTTGATGTCCGTAAGGTACCGGGGCTGAAGAAGAAACCGTCTACCTCGGAACTGATTGACTGGCTGAAGCTGCTGATGGCCGATGAGCTGTCTGCCAAGATGCTTCAGGAGAAGGACACCAGCTCCGCGCTGCCGCCGCTTTATGGCGCGCTAGTGAAGAACGAGCAGGATGTGCACCTGCTGCAGAAGCTGGCGTTTATGGCGCGCCGCCGCGGCTGAAATTCAGCAAGAGCGACAACCTATGTTGATTGATTTTTTTCTGGAAGTCAGACGCGCGAAAGTGCCGGCCAGCCTGCGGGAGTTCCTGGACCTGCTGGAAGCACTCCAGAACCGCCTGGCGTTCGCCGATATGGAAGAGTTCTATTATCTGGCCCGGGTCTGCCTGGTCAAGGATGAACGCCATTTCGACAAATTCGACCGTGCGTTCCAGGCCTACTTTGAGGGCATCCAGAACCTGGATGACCTGATGGAAGCGCTGATCCCGGATGACTGGCTGCGGGCTGAATTCGAAAAGCAGTTGACCGAGGAAGAGAAGGCAAAGATTGATTCCCTGGGCGGCCTGGAAGAGCTGATCGAAACCTTCAAGAAGCGCATGGAAGAGCAGGACGAGCGCCATGAAGGCGGCAACAAGTGGATTGGTACGGGTGGTACTTCACCGTTTGGTGCCAATGGCTATAACCCGGAAGGCTTTCGCATCGGCCAGAAGAAAGGCCGGCACGGCAGGGCGGTCAAGGTCTGGGAGAAGCGGGAATTCCGCGACCTGGACGACAGCCTGACCCTGGGTATTCGCAATATCAAGGTGGCCATGCGCCGTCTGCGAAAGTTTGCGCGCCAGGGTGCCGCGGACCAGCTGGATATGGACGACACCATTCGTTCCACGGCCCGCAATGCCGGCTACCTGGACCTGAAAATGGTGCCGGAGCGCCACAACGCGGTGAAGGTGCTGATCTTTTTCGATGTGGGCGGCTCCATGGACCCCCACGTGCGGGTCTGCGAGGAGCTGTTCTCCGCAGCGCGGATGGAGTTCAAGCACATGGAGTATTTCTACTTCCATAACTTCATCTATGAAAGCGTGTGGAAAAACAATATCCGCCGGATGAACGAGACCATCGACACCTGGGAAATCCTCAACAAGTACACGCCGGATTACAAAGTGATTTTTGTGGGCGACGCCAGTATGGCGCCTTATGAAATATCCCATCCCGGCGGTTCCATCGAGCACTGGAACGAGGAAGCCGGTGCCACCTGGTTCCAGCGTATAACCGATCACTTCCGCAAGGTTGTCTGGCTCAATCCGCTTCCGGAAAGTTACTGGGGTAGCGGTGGGTCCATGGGTATGACCCGGCAGCTGGTGAATGACCACATGTACCCGCTGACCCTGGAAGGCCTTGAGTCGGCGATGAAACAGCTGAGCAAATAGAAAGCCGGGCAAAAAAAAGCCGATGCGTTGAGGGCATCGGCTAAACTCGGCATATCAAACGGGGTTGGTAAACCCTTCCCCGCACTCCTTACCCTGCAATTCCGAAGCCAGTAAATAAAACCTCATTTAAAACAGTGATCTGTCTCGGGATAGCCTGATTCTGCTGTTTTCCGGATCCTGTTTTCTGCCGGCGCATGTCAAATAATCCGACACCTTTGGATGCTCATTTGGTGATCTGGATACCGTTCTTGGCTGTTACCAAGTGTTACTCTCTCAGCGAATTCAGTTACAGAAGTTTGCAAGAGGCGTTTCGCTCATGGTTGGCACCTATCAAGCAATCGGGAAATCAATTGGTGTGCTGGCACTCTGCCTTGTTCTTGCAACGGGGCAGGCAATGGCCGCCGGTTCCGGGGAGCTGGATCGCGAAATTGCACAGATCAAAGCCGATGTCGCTGCCCTCAGCCAGACGCTGTTCGATCTGGAGGAGTCTGTTCTCCATCCTGCCGATACCCAGGTTGCGGTTTTCCTCGCCATGAAAGACCGGGAAGGGCTGGCGCTGGATGCGGTGGAACTCTACGTGGACGGCAGCCCGGTCTCGTCGCGTCTTTATACCGATCAGGAGCGGGAATCGCTCCGCCAGGGCAGCATCCAGCGACTGTATATTGGCAATCTTCCCCACGGCAGCCACGAACTGAAAGCCGTGCTCACCGCTCGCTCTGCAAATGACCGCTTCATCCGCCGGGAGGTTCGCCACCAGTTCCGGAAGCGTCCGGGGGAGTCCCGTATCCAGATGACCCTGGATGCTGCTGCGCCGGACTATGAGCCAGTTGTTTCGTTCCAGGAATGGAAGTAAGCCGGAGGCCTGGTTGTGATAGGAAGGATCCCTGACCTGAACGTCATTCGCTGCCTGGCACTGATGCTTTTGCTGAGCAGTGCAGAATCGGCAGTGGCTGCGACCGGCCACCCGGACCTGGATCTGGGCCTCGCCCGCTTTGCCCTGGACACCGGTGACTACGCCCGGGCCCTTCATTACACCCGAAATCCCGAAACCGAACATGAAACCCTGATCCACGCCAGAGCTTTGCTTGAAACAGGCCGGGAAGACCAGGCAATCAGGCTGCTGGAGCAGCTTACCGACGGCCAGTATTTCCGCGGCGAAGCGGCGCTTCTCAGATCAACGCTGCTGGACGGAAATAGCGAAAAGGAAACCGGATTGCTGGATCTGGCAGCGGAAAAGGGCCATGGCGAAACCCGACAGCGGGCGCTTTACCGGCTGGCCGAGATCGAGCGCACACAGGGACGGCCGGAAAGGGCGGGGCAGATATTGGCGTCCATGGATTCCGGTTACTGGGCTGCCCTGGGCTACATGAATATCGCCGCAGACTACGGCAAGCAGGATACCAACCCGTCCCGCGCCTTTATTGCCCTGCGAGTGGCCATGGCAATGGCGGAAGAGGATTCGGACAAAGCCCGCGGTGAAGCCCTGAAAGCTGAAATGTTGGTGCGGGCCGGGCTGCTTGCCTACGAGAGCAAGGACTACGACAAGGCCGTTAGCTTTCTGAAGCAGGTGCCGCTGGACAGCTACAGCACGCCTCAGGCGCTGTATCTTCACGGTCTGGCACTGTCTGAAAACGGTAACTATCGCGATGCCATGCAGTCCTGGCATCGGGCGAAGAAATACCCCCTGGCGTTTCCGGGCGTTGCCGGCTCCTGGCTGGGCACCGGTCGCGGGTACGATTTGGCGGGTTACCTTGGCCAGGCGGGAGAAGCCTATCTGTCGGCCAGCGCCACTTATGAGAGTGAACGGGTAACCCTGCGGGATCTGAACGATCTGATCCGCGAGAAGGGCGCCTATGAGGCGCTGGTGGACGACGCGGGCCAGGAGCTGGGCAAGTGGTTTCTGGAGGATAGCCGCGCGCTCACCCAGCCACGCAATGCGTACCTTCTGAGATTTATGGAGGATGCACAGGCGCAGCAGGCCGTTCAGCGGGTCCATGAGCTCCGGGAAATGCTGCATCGGATGGATGACCAGGCGCGCACGCTCGAAGTGTTTCGCGATGTGTTGCAGGACCGGATGGGGAGTCCTGCAAGCCCGTCGGCGGCGCTTCCCGAGGGTTTCAAAGACACGATAGCCGGCCTCAAAGAGCGCATCAGCCGGGTACGTCAGTCAGTTGCTGACGAATCTGCCAACGCCGCGGAACTCCAGCAACTCTCGGCAACCCTGAAGGATCTTCAGACATCCGCGGACCGGCTCGATCAACGTCTCCAGAACCGTGATCAACGGCTTGATGCGCAACTGGACGTTGTTAACCAGTCCCTGAACAGGCTGGCGCAGAATCGCGAGCGTGCCAGTGATGCCCTGGGCCGCGCCAGTGCCCTGCTGGATGAGCGCGTACTTGCCTATCTGGCCGGCGAGCGTCAGCGCATGGTGGCATCGCTGGAGAAAGCCGAGCAGCAGATTGCCCATCTTTACGAATATCTTGCCCTGCAAAATCTTGATCGGAGCCAGCCATGATCCGCTTTGGTCACCACTCGCTGCACCGTGTTTTTGGACTTTCTCTGGCTATCCTCTTTGCAGGTGTCGCCTCTGCGCAAGAGAGCTTCCGCGTCGAGCTGGGGCGTGATGGTGAAACCATTGGCGATATGCGCCCGGTGTTCCTCGAGTTCAAAACCCAGCCGATGCCGGCCATCTCGCCGGTAGAGGTCGCCAGGCGATACCAGAAGCTGTTTGATAACTCCGAGGAACCGGAAGTGCGGGTCGACGCCCTGGCACGGCTGTCCAACATCCAGCGGCTGACCGATAAGGACATCAGCGTAAGCCCGGAGGAAGAGCAGCGGATCTACCGCGAGGCGCTTTCCAGCTATGAAGCGGTGCTCAATAAAGGCTCCTTTCACGGTAAGCTGGACGAGTTGCTTTACCAGATGGCCAAGGCCCACGCGTTTGTTGGCCAGATTGAGCTATCAACGGATCGTCTCGAGCAGCTGGTGGGTCTCTATCCCAGTTCTGAGCTGGTGCCCGAGGGCCGTTTCAGAATTGCCGAGCGGGCGTTTGCTACCGGAAATTATTCAGAAGCCGAGGCGCAATATACCAGGCTGATTTCCGGCGAAGGGCGGGACTCCCTGAAAACCAAGGCCCGTTACATGTTGGGCTGGAGCCAGTACAAACAGGGTCAGAGCGCCTGGCCGCGGGCGGCCCGCTCGTTCATAACGGTGCTCGGCGGTTTCAGTGACCAGACGCAACAGTTCACCCGGGTACCGTCCGCGGACGCCGGCCTGATCGACGACACCTTCCGCATCATTGCCTTGATGGCGGCAGAAGCCGATGGCGTTGCCTCGATCAACGACTGGTCGTCGGCGACCGGCGGCACCAGCGAATTCAGCGATCTGCTTTATGACCGGTTGGCGGATCTTTACGCCACCCGTGGCGACTATGCCCGCAGCTTCGACGTTAACTACGCCTTTATTGCCGATCATGGAGACCACCCTCGCACGCCCGCATTCTATGCCCAGGCGGTCGAGGTCTGGCGCATGGCTGGCCGCGCGGACAGGATTCGTGATGTCCGCGCCGACTATGTGGCGGCGTTCAGCCCGTCCGGTCGTTATCAGGGGCTTTCGGTTGCAGATCAGCAACGGTGGGTCGACTTTTCCAGAAGGCTGGCTGATTACCACTATGACCAGGGCGAAAAGGCGACCGGTATTGCCCGAACTACCCACTTCACGGCGGCCGCGGAATATTATGACCAGCTCGCGCCCCGGAAAGTGGACGCCGGCGAAGTTCTTCGTCTGGCCGGTGATGCCTGGCTTCAGGCCGGACAGTACGCGGCGGCACGAGTCGCTTTCAGAAAAGCCGCCTATCAGGCTCCCGGATATGCAGACGCGGCAGACGCTGGCTGGGCAGCGCTGGTACTTGAGCGAGAGGCCCTGGACGATAAAAACCGGCTCGACGTCTCCCTTGCACAGTTCGCCGATGAGGCCGAAAAGTGGGCGGCTACCTTCCCTGCTGATGCACGGACACCGCAGCTGAGCTCTGATCTTGCCAACCGCCTGCTGGAGCAGGATCAGTTTGTACGGGCAAGGCAGTTCGCCCAGGCGGCTATCGACCACTCCACCGCGACCGCCGCCGCAAGCTTCAGCGCCTATCTTGCCCTGGGCGAAACCCATGTTGCCGAGCAATCCTTTGGCCTGGCGGAAAACGCCTGGCGCAAGGCCCTGGGCATGATTGCGACCGGCGATGTCTCGGAAGTCAGCACCGACGAAGCCAGCGCACTGCGCAGACAGCTGGCCACCAGCATCTACCGCCAGGGCGAGCAGGCCGCGGAAGCAGGCAAAACGGATGCAGCGGTTGCCCATTTCCAACGCATCGACACAGTTCTGCCGGGGTCTGATATTGCCATCAAGGGTCGCTATGACGCCGCCAATACTCTGTTGAAAGCCAACCGCTGGCTGACCGCCGTCAACGAACTGACCCGTTTCCGACAGGATTTCCCCAATCACCCCCTCACGGGGACGGTCAGCGAGAAACTGGTATTCGCCTACCTGTCGTCGGATCGCCCGATACAAGCGGCGGATGAGCTGATGACCGCCCGCGAGGGCGTAGCGCCCGCCATGGACACCCAGCTGAGGGCGGCCGAGCTCTACCATCAGGCGGGAGCCACCGGCCAGCGCAACGAGATCTATCAGGCCTATCTGGGGCAGGGCGACGCCGCAGTGGCGCCGACAGATGCTGATACCCACGTCCTCAACCAGACGATTCGTCAGCGCCTGATTGCATCCGCCATTTCTGTCACTCGTCTGCGCGAGCAAATGGTGTCTGCGGAGCTGGACAGTGAGTGGCATTCCGAACAGACACTGGACTGGGCAGGGCAGGCCGCCATTGCTCTGGCGGAAATTCCCGCCAACCGCTTCGCCGCGGTTGAACTTCGGGTACCGCTAGCGGATTCCCTTGCCCGTAAGCAAAAGTTTCTTGAAGCCGCCCGTGCCCGTTACGACCAGGCCCAGCAGTTTGGTAGCGAAGCTGTGGTGTCCCAGGCCACCTACCGGAGGGCCGAGCTTTACCGTGTATTGGCGAAGGATCTGATGGCCTCGCAGGCGCCACCGGAATTGAACGAAATGGAGGCTATGCAGTACCAGATGCTGCTGGAGGAAGAAGCCTACCCGTTTGAAGAAAAAGCCATCGCCCTGCACGAGAGTAATCATCAGCGCGTGGCCGAAGGCGTGTTCGACGAGTGGGTTCAGCAAAGCCTTGATGTACTGGCCAGGCTCTTCCCCGGGCGGTATGAGCGCAAGGTTCGCTGGATGGGCCTGAATACCGTCAATGTAACCGGCAATGAAACAGGCAATGAAACAGAGAGCAACTCCAATGATGACGCGTAATCTGATTCCTGTTTTCTTGTGCGTTCTGTTTGCAGGCTGCGCCGCCAGTCCTTCGGGGCAGGAGCCAGAAATAAAAACGGAAGCCATGAAGCAAGAGAAACGGGCAGCGATGCAGGAAGCCCGCCTGGCCATCACCGAACAGGACTGGAACAGGGCAATCGAATCCTATCGGACGGTCCTGGAGCTTGATCCCCACGATGCAGTGGCGGTTAACAACCTGGCCCTGCTGCTTCGGGAAAAGGGCCGATTCCGCGAGGCGGCCACGCTGTTACAGGAAGGAATCGACTATTCACCGAAAACACCGGATCTGCACTACAACCTGGCGGTGATCGCAGAGCTTTACCTGCTGGATCTGGAATTGGCTCTGACCCATTACCGTCGGTTCCGGGAACTGACGGAAAAGGAAGGTCAGCTGGTCGCTGGTTGGATTGCAGACCTTGAAAGGAGGCTGGAATGAGACTGGTTGAAAGGCTGTCGCTGCGCTGCCTGATCCCCGTTTTTTCGGCACTGGTGTTGAGTGCTGCCGCTTATGCCAGTGAATCCTCTGATGCCGGCTCTGCTATGGAAACCGTGGCTCTGAGCATTGAGGGCATCAGTTCCACCTCGAGTGAGGACAGCCCCGGTGTTGTCTATATTCTGCCCTGGCAACCGCCAACCCTGCCGAGGCGCACGCGTGATGCCCTGGAGGTGGATGCCCGGGGCCTGCGCGAGCCGATGGATCCGGTTGTTTTTGACCGGCATCAGGCCTTTCATCAATCACTGAATCCTACTGCGGATTCCCCGAATTCCCCGCGTTAGCACCAGGAGCTTTGTCATGCTGGAAACCGTTGCCCGTTTTTTTCAGGAAGGTGGCACCTTTATGTATCCCATCGCCGTGGTTCTGGCCATTGGGCTGGCTATCACGCTGGAGCGATTCATCTATCTGTCGGGGGTGCGTCGCCGTAACCGGATCGCGTTCGAGAAGGGCATTCTGCCGCTGTTGCGCAAGCGCGACTACCAGCGGGCGATGAAGGCGGCGAATGCCTCTGACAGTGCTATCGCGGAAATCATGAGCGCCGGTATTGGTCGGTTGTTGAACAACCACCGCCGGGAGGATGTTGAGTACGCCATGGAAGAGGGCCTGATGGAGGTATTGCCGCGGCTGGAAAAACGCACCCAATACCTGTCAACGCTGGCCAACGTGGCAACACTGCTGGGATTGCTTGGCACCATTATCGGCCTGATCGCGGCCTTTACGGCAGTTGCCGCTGCCGATCCGTCCCAGAAAGCCTCGCTGCTGTCGGAAAGTATTTCCGTGGCCATGAACACCACGGCTTTCGGGCTGATGTCTGCTATCCCGCTGTTGATGTTCCACGCCGTGCTTCAGACCCGCACCAATGAAATTGTCGACACCTTCGAAATGGCCGGCGTGAAGTTGCTGAACATCATTTCTGAAAAGCCGGAGCCGGCATCGGCATGAGACGCAAACACCGGAAGCTCACCTCCAGCGCGGATCTGGATATCACGCCCTTCATGAATCTGATGATTGTGCTGGTACCGGTTCTTCTGCTGGGCATGGTGTTCAGCCAGATCCGCATGATCGAGCTCAACTTTCCCGGTATGGAAGCCGGGCAGGCCCCGGCAGCAGAGGAGCTGCAACTGGCGGTTGTGTTGATCCCCCAGGGTATGGAGGTTGTTGATAGCGAGCGCGGTGTCATCCGAACGCTGCCTCTGCTGGAGGGCGAGCAGGACTTCGACGAGCTGAGGTTCACCCTCCAGCAGATCAAGAAGCGGGTGCCGGAGAAGACCGATATCGTATTGGAAGTCAGCCCGGACATTGACTACCAGACGCTGGTCAAAGCCATGGATACGGTGCGTTCCTACTCCACAGTCGTTGCTGCCAGCGTGGTGGAGGGAGAGCTGTTTCCGGATGTGTCCCTGGCGGATGCCGCTGAAGACCGGGTCCTGACAAGCGGGCAGGAGGGCGTATGAAGGAGTCACGCCGGGCTCACCGGATGCGTCGACATTATAAAAGAAACAGCCGGACCAACCGTGCCGGTGGCCTGAACCTGGTGTCGCTGATGGATATTTTCACCATTCTGGTGTTTTTCCTGATGGTCAATTCGTCAGACGTGAAGGTGATGCAGAACACCGCCGATGTGCCTTTGCCCGAGTCCACCGCCAGGAAGCAGGCGGATGAAACCCTGATTGTTCAGGTGATTGGCTCCGCCATTCTGGTTCAGGGCCGGGAGGTGGCCAGGCTAAGCGGCATCGAAACCGGTGACCGCACCATCGGCGGGCTGGCCGAGGAGCTGGCCTATCGGCGGGAACAAGGCCTTCAGAACGGCCGTGTTGTGCCGGACGCCGGTCGGGAAGTCACCATCATGGCCGGCCGTGAAACCGATTACCGGTTGCTGAGGAAGATTATGCAGACCTGTGTCGATGAGGATTACCGACAGGTACGCCTGGCTGTCGAGTCGTCCGGGGAGGTGGCCAATGGCTGAGGAAAAGCGTTTTCATCTGGCCCTGGCGCTGATGTTTGTGGTGTTTTTGCCGCCTGCACTGCTGATTCCTTCTCTGAATCTGCCCGAGCCGGACCGGCGCGAATCGGAGAAAATCCCACCGCAGCTGGCGCGTCTGATCGAAGAAAAGAAGCAGCCTGAGCCCGTGGTCGCCCCGAAACCAGAGCCCGAGCCCGAACCCGAACCTGAAAAACAGAAACCGGAGCCGGTCGAGGAAAAGCCGGTAGAGGTTGCGAAAGCGCCCGAGCCGCCAAAACCCGAGCCCAGGCCTGAACCGGAGCCGAAAAAGCAGGCCCCGGCGCAAACCGTAGAGAAAGCCCGGGAGAAGGCGTCCCGTTCCGGTTTGCTGGCAATGAAGGACACCCTGGCCAGCATGCGCGGCCCGGAGCCTGCGAAGAAAAAAACGCTGAGTGCCAACACCGGTAGCGGCCAACCCCGCCCGGAGGAAAGCAGTGACATCGCAGAAAAAGCCCTGGCAGGCAGCGGTGGCGTTGAGGTTGAGCAAGGCATAACCCGTGACGTTGCTGTGGAGGATCACCAGGTGCGGAACGTCGAGGTAGCCGAAGAAAAGGTGGCTGCACCAGCTGAACCGAAACAGCAGGTAGCCGATGCAGGCCCCTCAACCCGGTCCATGAAAAACATCAGAAAGGTATTTGATGCCAACAAGGCCGCGCTGAATGCCATGGTTGGACGGGAACAAAGGAAAGACCCGCTGCTTCACGGCAAGGTGCTTCTGAAACTGGTCATCGAGCCGGATGGCTCCGTTTCCAGCTGCAAGGTCATTGATTCCGAGCTGGATAATCCGAAACTGGAGCAGCGTATTGCCCTGCGGGTGAGGATGTTCAACTTTGGCGCCGCTGATGTTGAGCAGCGCGAGCTGAACTTTCCCCTGGACTTTTTACCCGGGTAAACGTTAGTGCTCGATGGTGATCTTGGGCAGGCGCGGCCTGTTGAAGGTCATTTTCTGGGTGGGGGCAATCACCTTGGCTTCGCCAATGACAACCTGCTCGTCATTCTGGTTGCGAACGTCGCACAGGAAAATCACACGGTTTTTCCGTTCCTTGCTGATCACCTTCAGGTTGACCGTCAGGGTGTCGTCCAGTTTTACCGGTCGCTTGAATGACAGGCTCTGTTCCAGATAAATGGATCCGGGGCCTGGCATCACCGTCGCCAGTGCTGCCGATATCAACGAACCACTCCACATGCCGTGGGCAATCCGCTCCCGGAACATGGATTCCGCGGCGAACTCCGAGTCCAGATGCACCGGGTTTACGTCTCCCGAAACGGCGGCGAACAGCACCAGTTCATCCTCTGTGAGTGTTCGCACGTAGGTGGCTGAATCGCCCTCCTGAAGCTCTTCGTAAGTGATGTTTTCCAGGATGTCGAGAGAGTCACTCATCGTCCGCTCCGTTGAGTTGCAATTGGAATTATCCGGTTTGCCATTACACGCCCAAAACTACCTCATCGTTCACAAAACTGCTATTCTCTCCCGGATTTTTTAACGCTTATACGTTCGTCTTGTTGCTTTTTTCAAATAAGAAAATACAGGCCAAAGACAACAATCAAACGCCGAACAGGAGATTGTGATGGATTTCGAGCAGTTCTATCAGGACAAGTACCCCGCTGGTGTTCCCCGCAGTGTCGATCTGAAGAAATACACAAGCATGGTTGATGTGTTTGATCAGGCGGTCAAGAAGTACGCGGACAAGCCGGCCTTCAGTGCTGTGGGTGCAACCCTGACCTATCGCGATCTGGACACCCAGAGCCGCAATTTTGCCGCCTGGCTGCAAAACCGCACGGATCTGAAACCGGGTGACCGGATTGCCGTGCAGATGCCCAACGTCTCCCAGTATCCGGTGGTTGTTTTTGGTGCCATGCGTGCCGGCCTGATCGTGGTGAATACCAACCCGCTCTATACCACCCGTGAAATGGAGCATCAGTTCAACGATTCCGGCGCCAAAGCAATCGTGGTTCTGGCCAACATGGCCTACAACGTCGAAAAAGTTCTGCCACAGACCGGTATCGAGCACGTGATCGTGACCGAGCTGGCGGATATGCACTCACCGCTGAAGCGCACGCTGATGAACGCAGCGGTCAAGCACCTGAAAAAGATGGTACCGGCCTACAATCTGCCCCAGGCGCACAAGCTGCCGGCCGTTCTCAGTGAAGGTAGCAAGGAAAAATTCACGGCGGTTGAAAGCAAGCTGGAAGATATCGCGGTGCTGCAGTACACCGGCGGCACCACGGGCGTAGCCAAGGGCGCAATGCTGACCCACGGCAACCTGGTGGCCAATCTGCTTCAGGTGCGCCCCATGATGGGCGACTCCATCGAGGAAGGGAAAGAAGTCGTGATCGCGCCCTTGCCGCTCTATCACATTTATTCCTTCACCCTGAACTGCGGCATCATGCTGGAAGCCGGCGCCCACAACGTGCTGATTCCCAACCCGCGGGACATACCTGGCTTCGTCAAGGAACTGCAGAAGCACCGGTTCACCGCGTTCCTGGGCCTGAACACGCTGTTCGTTGCTCTGTGCAACAACGAAGAGTTCAAGAAGCTCGATTTCAGTGGCCTGAAACTGACTTCGTCCGGCGGCATGGCGCTGACCAGCGACACCGCTAAGATGTGGCAGCGCGTTACCGGCTGTGAAATCAGTGAAGGCTACGGCATGACCGAAACCTCGCCGGTTGTTACCTTCAACCCGAACGTTGCCATCCAGCTTGGTACCATCGGGCTGCCGATTGCCGATACGCTGGTCAAGACCATTGATGACGATGGCAATGAAACCCCCATCGGCGAACCCGGGGAGCTTTGTGTCAAAGGCCCGCAGGTGATGCGCGGTTACTGGCAGCGGCCAGAGGACACCCAGAAGTCGTTCACGGAAGACGGTTTCCTGCAGACCGGCGACGTTGCCCTGATCCAGGAAGACGGCTACATCCGCATTGTTGACCGCAAGAAAGACATGATCATTGTGTCCGGTTTCAACGTATACCCGAACGAGATCGAGGACGTGGTAAGTGGCCATCCGAATGTGGTCGAGTGCGCCGCCGTTGGCGTGCCGGATGCCAAGAGCGGCGAAGCCGTGAAGGTATTCCTGGTGGCGACTGCTGAAGGCGTTACTGAAAACGAACTGAAGGAATTCTGCCGTGAGCGGTTGACCGCCTACAAGGTGCCGAAAACCTTTGTGTTCCGGGATGAACTGCCGAAAACCAACGTCGGCAAGATCCTTCGTCGGGAACTGCGGGACGAGGCGAACGCCTGATCAGCCTGAACGTCTGATATCATTGCAGTAAGTTCGAAGACCCCGCTTTGGCGGGGTTTTTCGTTACTGATCCGGATTCACCAACATTGACTGACCAAGATGACGCAAGCCTCTTCTGACAAGCGCGCCGATGCCAGGGTTCTGGCGCGGCAGGCGTTGCAAAAGCCGGTGACTTTTCCCGAGTCGCTGCCGGTGTCCGAGCGCGTTGATGACATTCAGCGGGCCATCGAAAATCATCAGGTCGTGATCATTGCCGGCGAGACCGGCTCGGGCAAGACCACCCAGATCCCCAAGATCTGCCTCAATATGGGGCTGGGTATCCAGGGTCTGATCGGCCACACCCAGCCCCGACGCATTGCCGCGCGCACGGTCGCCGGGCGTATTGCGGAAGAGCTGGGGGAGCGTACCGGCGAGCAGGTGGGTTATCAGATCCGCTTTACCGATACCACGTCGGAACAGTCCCGCCTGAAAGTGATGACGGACGGTATCCTGCTGTCGGAAGTTCAGCACGATCGGTTCCTGAAGCGCTACGACACCATCATTATTGACGAGGCCCACGAGCGCAGCCTGAATATCGATTTCCTGCTGGGCTATCTGAAGCAGTTGCTGCCCAAGCGGCCGGATCTGAAGGTCATCATTACCTCCGCCACCATCGAGGTGGAGCGCTTTAGCGAGTTCTTCGGCGATGCGCCGGTGATTGAGGTCAGTGGCCGTACCTTTCCCGTGGACGTACGCTATCGTCCTCTGGCCGGAGACGAGGACGATCGTGACCAGAGCTGGAGCGACGGTGTGCTTCAGGCCCTGGAAGAAATCGAGCAGCACGAGCGCAGCGAAAAGAAGCCGCCGGGGGATGTGCTGGTGTTTCTGCCCGGCGAACGGGAAATCCGCGGCCTGAGCAAAACCCTGCGCCATGCCGAGCTGCGACACACTGAAGTGCTGCCGCTTTATTCCCGGCTCAGCAACCAGGAACAGAACCGCATCTTCCAGAGCCATCCGGGCCGTCGTATCGTGCTGTCCACCAACGTGGCGGAAACCTCCCTGACGGTGCCGGGCATCCGCTATGTTATCGACACGGGCGTGGCCCGTATCAGTCGCTACAGCGTCCGCTCCAAGATTCAGCGCCTGCCTATTGAGGCGGTTTCCCAGGCTAGCGCCAACCAGCGGGCAGGCCGGTGCGGCCGGGTTGCCCCGGGCATCTGCTTTCGGCTTTACGATGAAACGGATTTTATTAACCGCCCGGAGTATACCGATCCGGAAATACTGAGAACCAACCTGGCCTCGGTCATCCTGCAGATGACCACCTCCGGGCTCGGTGAGATTCGGCGCTTCCCGTTCCTGGAGCCGCCTGATCGTCGGATGATCAACGACGGTTACAAGCTGCTGGAAGAGCTGGGTGCGGTGGATGGCAAGCGCCGGGTCACGAAGTTGGGTCGCACCATGGCACGGCTGCCACTGGATCCGCGGCTGGCCCGAATGCTGGTGACCTCGTCAGAGCAGGGCAGCCTGGCGGAAACCCTGATTGTCATTGCCGGGCTCAGTGTTCAGGACCCGAGGGAGCGGCCCCAGGACAAGCAGCAGGCGGCGGATCAGGCCCATGCGCCCTTCACCGACAAGGAATCGGACTTTGTCACCCTGCTGAATGTCTGGAATTTCTTTGAAGAGCAGCGCCAGGAACTGTCCCAGAACCAGCTGAAGAAGGTATGCCAGAAAAACTTCCTGTCCTGGATGCGCATGCGGGAATGGCGGGATATTCACCGCCAGCTGACGCTGATCTGCAGGCAGCAGAAGCTGAAGCTGAATGAACACACGGCCAGCTATCCCGCGCTGCACAAGGCCATTGTGTCCGGCCTGCTGGGGCAGGTGGCGGTGAAGGTTGAAAAGAAGGAATACCTGGCGACCCGCAATCGTAAAGTGGTGATTTTCCCGGGTTCGAAGGTGTCCAAATCGTCGCCGAAGTGGATCGTTGCCGCGGAGATTGTGGAAACCAGCCGGGTGTTCGCGCGGATGGTGGCCCGGGTCGAGCCGGAATGGATCGAGCCCCTGGCCGGCCATGTAGTGAAACGTCACTATTTCGAGCCCCACTGGGAGCAGAAACGGGCCCAGGTCATGGGCTACGAGAAAGTGACCCTCTATGGCCTGGACATTGTTCCCAGCCGGAGCATTCCCTACAGCAAGGTGGACCCGGTGGAATGCCGGAATCTGTTTATCCGCCGCGCGCTGGTGGAAGGGGATTACCAGTCAAAGGCGCCGTTCATTGCCCGCAACCGCGAACTGCTGGATTCGGTTGAGAACCTTGAAAAGAAGACACGCCGCCGGGATCTGCTGGTGGACGATGAAACCCTGGTGGAGTTCTACGACCAGCGCCTGCCCGACGACATTGTCAGCGGTGCCCACTTCGAGCGCTGGTGGAAGCAGCTGGATGCGGAAACCCTGCAATCGCTGGAACTCACGGAATCAGACATCCTCCAGCGACCGGTGGATGAGCAGGCGGACTCCCTCTATCCGGATTATCTGGAATGGGAAGGGGTCAGGTACCCGCTAAGCTATGAATTCGAGCCCACCAGCGAGCGGGATGGAGTGACGCTTCAGGCGCCGATTATGGCACTGAAACAGCTGCCCGCCCGAAGACTGGAATGGCTGGTGCCGGGCCTGCTGCGGGAGAAATGCATTGCCCTGGTGAAGGGGCTGCCGAAATCGCTACGCCGTAACTTCGTGCCAGTGCCCGATTTTGTGGATGCGGCGGTTCAGAATCTGCAGCCCTCCAACGAACCACTGACCCTGCAACTGGGTGAGCAGCTACGGAAGATGACCGGCGTGCAGATTCCGCCGGATGCCTGGTCCGAGTCGGAATTGCCAAATCATCTGCGGATGAACCTGCGGGTTGTGGATGACTCGGGCAAGGCCATCGCGGAGGGGCGCGAAACCGAGGCCCTGCAGAATGAGCTGGAGGGCCGGGCACAGGACGCCCTGAGTCAGGTCACCTCCAGCCAGAAGTCCAAACCGGATGCCAGGCCGGTGACCGACTGGCAGTTTGGCAAGCTGGCTTACTCGGAGACCACCGAAAAGGGGGGCATGGAGGTGACGGTTTATCCGGCGCTGGAAGATCGCGGCGATTCGGTGCGCCAGATCCAGTGCCTGGACCGGCTGACTGCCGAGGGCTCCACGCGGCGGGCCATTGCCCGGCTGATGCTGATTCGCTTTGGTAACACTCTGGAAGGGCTGGAGCGAAAGCTGCCCCGTTTCAAGGATTCCGCCCTTATGTTCGCCCCGGTGGGACAGTCCCGGGTGCTGCTGGATGACCTGCTGATTTCCACCGCCATTGAGCACTTTCTGAGTGATGAACTGCCCCGGACCGAGTCGGATTTCAACCGCTGTTTTGACCAGAAGCGGGGAGACTTTATCCCCACACTGGAAGCGGCGGACGAGCGGCTGCACCAGGCCATGACCGGCTACCATTCGGTGATGAAACAGCTTAAAGGCAAGATTGATCTGGCGATGGCCAACAGCATGGCCGATCTGAAATTCCAGATGCAGAACCTGGTGTATCCGGGCTTTCTGGTGGAAACACCGTCCGAGTGGTTGGCGTGTTTTGGCCGATATTTCGAGGCGGCGGGCATTCGTTTCGAAAAAATGCGGCGGGAAATGGGCCGGGAACGGGAGTTTCTGCACATGTTTGAACCGCTCTGGGCCCGCTATGCAACAAAACGAGAGCAGCAGAACCGGCAGGGCGTTCGTGATCCCGAGCTGGTGGTTTACCGTTGGATGCTGGAAGAATTCCGGGTCTCGTTTTTTGCACAGCAACTGGGCACCGCCATGCCGGTCTCGGTCAAGCGACTGGACCGGCAATGGGAAAAGACGCGGGTTTAAGACCTTTGTCGCCGGGGGCAAAAACCGCGGATTGTGTTAGTATTTGGTGCATAACCATGAAATTTTGGTGCCATTTTCACTATTTCTGACGAGGGGTTAGCGTGATCAAAGCCGTAATCAGCGGAACCGGGCTCTACACTCCGCCAGCGACCATCAGCAACGATGAGTTGGTTGACGCGTTCAATGCCTATGTTGAGCGCCACAATTCAGAGCACGCTGACGAGATTGCCAGAGGCGAGCGCGAGGCACTCCAGCCCTCGTCATCCGCATTCATCGAGAAAGCGTCCGGCATCAAACGCCGCCACGTGATAGACAAGGACGGTATTCTGGATCCGGAGCGAATGTGCCCGCGCATTCCGGACCGCTCCAACGACGAGCCGTCTGTACAGTGCGAAATGTCTATTGCAGCCTGTAATGAGGCGCTGGAACAGGCCGGCAAGACCACGGCCGACGTTGATGCCCTGATCGTTGCCTGCTCCAACCTGCAGCGTGCCTATCCCGCCATTTCTGTGGAGGTTCAGGACGCACTGGGAATTGAAGGTTTTGCCTATGACATGAACGTGGCCTGCAGTTCCGCCACCTTCGGACTTCAGGCGGCGGTAAACGCGGTAGAAAACGGCTCGGCCCGAGCCGTGCTGGTGGTCAGCCCGGAAATCTGCTCCGGCCACCTGAATTTCCGCGACCGGGACAGCCACTTTATTTTCGGTGACGCCTGCACGGCGATCCTGGTTGAGCGGGAAGAAAACGTGTCCGATGGCCAGGGGTTCGAGATTCTCGGCACCAGTCTGAAGACCAAGTTCTCCAACGCCATCCGTAACAATTTCGGCTTCCTGAATCGGGCAGACAAGGAAGGCGTGAACAAACCCGACAAGCTGTTTGTCCAGCAGGGCAGGAAAGTCTTCAGGGAAGTGTCGCCCATGGTTGCCGAAACTATCCTTGGCCAGCTTTCATCGCTGTCCCTCACCGCGGAACAGATCAAGCGCATGTGGCTGCACCAGGCCAACCTCAACATGAACCAGCTGATTGCCCGCAAGGTGCTGGGTCGGGATGCCACCACGGAAGAGGCACCGGTTATTCTGGATGAGTACGCTAATACCAGCTCGGCCGGCTCGGTGATTGCCTTCCACAAGCATAAGGGCGATTTCACTACCGGGGAGCTGGGTGTCATCTGCTCGTTCGGCGCCGGTTATTCCATCGGCAGTGTGGTGGTTCGGCGCCGGTAGGGTGAAAGACCTGTCTAGCTGGCTGCCAGTGCTCTGAGGGCGTCGGGCAGCGGGGCAGACTTACGGGATTGGCGGTCAAACCAGACGATTTTGGCGTAGCCCTCCGCGTAGAGATCCCCGGTGTCGGTGTCTGTCAGGGTGTGGTAAGTGTCAAGACTGGTATTGCCGGCCTTGTCAGCGTATGTTTTGACTTCCACGGTCGCCGGGTGATTCAGTTCCTTCAGAAAGGTCGCACTGGTGGTAATGATGACCGGGCCGGTGGGGTCCCCTTCAGCGCCCAGCGCCAGTGAAGCAAGCCATGTAATCCGGGCCTCTTCGAAAAAGCGAAAATAAACCGTATTATTGGCGTGGCCGTAGGCATCCATATCTCCCCATCGGAGTGGCATTGAGAGGGTGCTTACCAGGTTCCCGGGTACGGACATTGCTTTCCTCCTGCTTCGGAATTTCGGGTTCGGGGTTTAGAGTCATTTTCAGTGCCGGTATTTTTGTCAGAACTCACGCCAATTCACAACACCAGGTCATCGAATGAAGCATATAGCATATCGGCACAGCGCACTGCTGGTCTTTCTGGCGCTGGTTTTGGCCCCCATGGCTGGATTTGCGCAGACGGTAGAGTCCGTCAATGAGTATTCACAGCAGGACATGGATGAACAGGCGGCGGCCGAGCGGGATCCCTATGTGGACTGGAATCGCAAGGTTTATCGTTTCAACGAGACCATTGATAACTGGTTTCTGCGGCCCGTGGCGGAAACCTACCGCTCGTTCATGCCCGGTGTGGCAGACCGTGCCGTCACCAACTTTTTCAATAACCTGACCGAACTGCGTAATTTCGCCAACAGTGTGTTTCAGCTCAAGCTCGAATCGGCGGTAGTGGCCTCAGGCCGCTTCACCTACAATACGATTTTCGGCCTGGGCGGTCTGTTCGACGTGGCCACCGCGTTCGACCTTCCCGAGCAACCGGAGGACTTCGGGCAGACGCTGGGGTACTGGGGTGTGGGTTCCGGTCCCTACCTGATGCTGCCTTTCCTGGGCCCTTCGAATCCGAGAGACTTCGGTGGATTTGTGACCGATAATGTCCTTTTGCCATCAGCCTGGGATCTTGCAGAGGAACCAGAGGTCTATCTGGCGCGGGGGCTGCAGGTGGTGGACAAGCGGGCGGACCTGATTCCGGCCGAGAGCTTTATCTCTGGCGATCCCTACATCTTTGTAAGAAACGCGTATTTGCAACGCAGGCAATTCCTGATCAACGATGGACGCACCTTTAATGACCCGTTTGCCAGTGGCAATGACGAAGATCTTATGCTGGAGGATTTCTGATCCTGATGTCGGGGGTGATGTCAGGAGTCCCGGCAGGCAGAGGTTTGAGTGATGGCGGATAGCAGAATACGGAAATTTCGCCGGATGCTGGCTGAAGCACCGCATTATGAGGCCTGGAAGGCGGCGGCGCTGGAACTGGATTTTCTGGAAGGGAACGTAGACTGGAAAGAGGATTTTGCGTCCGACCTCTACCATTACGAACTGGTTTATGACCGGCTGAGTAATCTACGTCACTACCGCCAGCAGAACGATGTGGAACGGCTTAAACGCGCACTGCGGGAAGGCCTGCACCATGATCTTGGCAACATGGGCAACCCTGCACTCTATACCCGCTCGAGAGTTGGTACCAAGCATCTCATTGAAGAGTACATTACCCAGGTTTGTGAATCTCTGGATTATCTGTGTGATACCCCTGATCCGGGCTTTTCCACCGCCAACAAGCTTCAGTTTTTCCGCGACACCCTGACCAGCTTTGGCCGGCCCGCGCTGTTGCTCAGCGGTGGTGCCTCTCTTGGCATATTCCATTTCGGGGTCATCAAGGCGCTCTGGGAAAAGGGATTGCTGCCACAAGTGATAGCCGGTTCCAGCATCGGGGCGATTATCGCGGGTATTCTGGGCGTTCACAGTGACGCTGAAATTCCCGACATGCTGGTGCCGGAAACCCACGACCTGAAAGCCTGGAAATGGCGCGGCCTGCTCAGCGCCGTGCGCGGTGATGGCCTGATGGACCAGCAGACACTGAAGGAATGCCTGCGGGCAAACATTGGTGAGTACACCTTCGAGGAAGCGTTCGAACGCTCCGGGCGGTCCATCAATGTGAGTGTTTCGCCGGTGCAGAACCATCAGCAGGCCCGCTTGTTGTGCGGTTATACCTCACCTTACCTGCTGGTGTGGAGCGCGGTGCTGGCCAGTGCAGCCGTTCCCGGGATTTTTCCGCCGGTCACCCTGATGAAGAAAGACATCGCCGGCAATGTGCTTCCCTATATGTCGCGCCTGAAATTCGTGGATGGCTCGGTGGTCAGTGATCTGCCCATTGAACGGCTGATGCACCTGTACGATGTGAACTTCACCATCGTTAGCCAGACCAACCCCCACGTGGTGCCTTTCCTGAATCGGCGGGGACGGGACGAAAAGCTGAAGTTGAGCAACATCCCGATGCACCTGCTGAAAGCGGAAGTCCAGTTCCACGGTCAGGGAATGTTCGATTATCTGCGCAAGCGGGTGAAGCCGGAATTCCTGCGCCAGATGTCCGGCCAGATGCATTCGATTCTGGGTCAGCGGTACTCCGGCGATGTCACCATTGCGCCGTCCTACCGGCTGAAGGACTATCGAAGGATGCTGGCCAACCCGGACCCGGCCTGGGTCCGGGAAATGATCCTTCAGGGCGAACGGGCTACCTGGCCAAAGATCTCCATGATTCGTTCCCACGCCCGGATCTCGAAAACACTGGAACGCTGCATACGCCGCCTGAAAAGCGAACAGGGCCGGGCGACCGCGGAATTGCGCCTGGTAACCCATTCCGAAACCGGGCAGTCCTGAGATGTACTACGATTTTTTCGGCTTCCGTGAGCCGCCTTTTTCCATTGCTCCGGACCCACGCTATCTCTATCTGAGCGACCGGCACAAAGAGGCGCTGGCGCACCTGATGTACGGCATCCAGGGGCAGGGCGGCTTTATCGTGATCACCGGGGAGGTGGGTACGGGCAAAACCACCGTCAGCCGCTGTTTTCTGGAGAATGTTCCGGAACAGGTGGATATTGCCCTGGTGCTGAACCCCCGGCTGTCGGCCCGGGAGCTGCTGTCATCGATCTGTGACGAGCTGGAGATTGCCCATCCGGCCGAGGCCTCCATCAAAGAGCTGGTGAGCCTGATCAATGACGACCTGCTTGAAGCCCATGGAGCCGGGCGCCACAAGGTTCTGATGATTGACGAGGCCCAGAACCTGTCCACGGACGTGCTGGAGCAGCTGCGGCTGCTCACCAATCTGGAAACCACCGAGAAGAAGCTGCTTCAGATCGTGCTGCTGGGGCAGCCCGAGCTTCAGGATATGCTGGCGCTGCCGGAACTGCGCCAGCTGAATCAGCGCGTCACGGCCCGGTATCACCTGGAAGGCCTTGAGCGGCGGGAGATCGACGCTTACGTGCGGTATCGCCTCGGCGTATCGGGCCTGAAAGGGGAGATCTTCAGCGAAGGCGCGATCAAAGCCCTTTATCGGCACAGCGGTGGTATTCCCAGGCTGATTAACCTGATCTGTGATCGGGCACTTCTGGGAGCCTACGCCCAGGGCGAGCATTACATCACTGCCGGGCACATTCGCAAGGCAGCGGCTGAAGTGAATGGCCGGCGCACCAGAACAGCACAAAGCGGCCCGGGGAAAGGGTGGCGGATAGCCATGGTATCCGGCAGTGCCATTCTCGCGGTGATTCTCACCTTGCCACTGCTGGGAATTAATCTGTTCGGCGAGCCACCGATGGCATCGAACGACGAAGCCGCTGCGGTGGTTGGTAACCCCGAATTCGTGGGAACCGTGGAGCGGGTGGATGGCGCCTCTGGGCCTGAACCTGACGAGCCGGTCGCGGCACAGAAGGCGACTTCCGGGCCCGGGGAATTCGTCTTTGACCATCGCCTGGAGTCCCTGGCGAGTGCCTTTGATGCCTTGTTTGGCGTCTGGAACCGGGAGTTTGAGGCTTCGGAATCACCTATCGCCTGTGATTTTGCCCGGAGTCAGGGGCTACAGTGCCTGGAAACCCGCATGTCGAAACAGGGACTGGTGTTTCTGAACCGTCCCGCGATCCTGCATTTGCGAGACAGGTCCGGACAGACCGGCTTTGTGGTGCTGCAATCCCTGAACGACAATCGCGCGCGGATTATTGGGGAGGAGGGCGTTGAAACCGTGTCTTTTGAAAGCGTCGAACCCTTCTGGTACGGACAGTCCACACTGCTATGGCGGCTACCCCCCGATGAGACAGATCGGCAGATCTGGCTTAGCGCCAGCCTGATGGAACTAGTCAGCGATCAGGCGGCTAATCGGACGGAGGAAGACCGGGTGGTACGCCTGAGCACGGAAGAGCAGGTGCGGTGGTTCCAGTCCAAAAAAGGGCTCACGGTTGATGGAATTCCCGGAGCCATGACCATTATCCAGATGAACAACGATCTGAATGCCCGGGTGCCTCGGCTCGACCGAGCGGACCAATCGGATAGCCCGGACAGAGAGCGCTGAGATGTCCTATATTCTTGATGCATTGCGCAAATCCGAATCCGAACGGCGCCAGGGGCGGGTTCCGGATCTTGGGCAGCAGGTCCAGCTTGTTCACAAGCCGAAGAAAAGATCGTCTACCGTTGCTCTGTGGATTGGCATTGGTCTGATTCTGAATGCGGTTGTTCTGGCGGCGGTGTTCTGGCAACCTCCGCTGACTTTTACAGTCACTGATCAGCCGGAGCCTGCCAGCAAGTCCATGCCCATCGAATCCGACCCGGCTCCCCGGCCAGAAGCCCAATCCGCTGCTGCACCGGCGCCTGAGCGTGAGACCGAGCCAGAACCAGAGCCTGTTCGCCCGGTCGAGCCCGAGCCCCGAGCCAACGTCGCGCCCAGCGATACGCCCGTGCCCAAAGAAAGGCCAACCATTATTGTTCCGTCGCCGGCATTATACGGCCAGTCTCAGCCGACTGGGGAGACGACGACCGGGAGCCAGGTGCCCCATCTGCTGGAAATGCCCCTGGCGTTCCAGCGGGCTTTGCCGGATCTGGTGTTCAATAGCCACATCTACGCGTCAGAACCGTCTTCGCGGCGCGTAATGATCAACAGCCACTATCTGAAGGCAGGGGATTCGTTTGACGGCATACGGGTACAGACGATTACCGAAGATGGCGTGGTGCTTAGTAAAGACGGCCGCTCTTTCCGGGTGGGCATTGTGAGCAACTGGACGAGCCCGGACTGATATGGCGCTGACCGACGACACCAAACAGATTATCCAGCAGGCCTACCGAGATGTGCTGGCGGGCAAGGACATCAAGGCCCGTTACGGCCAGCGACTGATGATTGCCGAAATCGCCCGTTACATGGGGGGTATCACCTCGGACGACGGCCAGCGCACCTCGCCGGCGTCGGCCTGTGTAGTGGAAGCGGGAACCGGTACCGGTAAAACCCTAGCCTATCTGATCTCCGCCATCCCCGTGGCCAAGGCCCTGGGCAAAACCCTGGTGATCTCCACCGCCACGGTCGCCCTGCAGGACCAGATCGTGAACAAGGACCTGCCGGACCTGCACAAACACAGCAAGATGGACTTCAACTGGACCCTGGCCAAGGGCCGCGGTCGCTATCTGTGCATGTCCCGTCTGGAAGCGCGGCTGCACGACGAAGGCAATGGCGACAGTGATACCATGCCGCTGTTCCTGATGGACGAACCCGGCAAGCAGGAGCCGGGCACCCGGGCGTTCTTCGAGGACATGCTGGCCAGCTATGGCGCGCGGAAATGGGACGGCGACCGGGACCACTGGCCGGATCAGATCCCGGATGATATCTGGCGGCAGGTGACTACCGACCATCGCCAATGCACCAACCGTCACTGTTCCTATTTTGACAGCTGCGCCTTTTTTGACGCCCGTAAAGACCTGGACGATGCCGACATTATTGTCGCCAACCATGACCTGGTGCTGGCCGACCTTGCCCTGGGTGGCGGCGCGATTCTTCCGGAACCTGAGAACGCCCTGTTTATTTTTGACGAGGCCCATCACCTGCCGGAAAAGGCCCTGAACCACTTCGCCGCATCTGTTCCGCTGAATTCCACGCGGCAATGGCTGAAGCAGTTATCCCAGGCGCTTGGCAAGATGCAGCCGTTTTTCAGCCCGGGCACCACGGCCGCCAAAACCATCGACAAGATCAGCACCGCCTCCCGTGATCTGGACAAGGCCTTGTCGGATATCTATACCGAGGCCGAGCAGAACACCGGCTGGGAATTCAACGAGGAACGCCGCACCGCCCAGTGGCGATATCCGGAGGGCGAGCTACCCGAGGCGCTGGCGGAGCTTGCCAGCGAATCAAAAATTGCCACGGCCACACTGGTACGCCAGCTGGGCGTGATGGTCGACGAGCTGCAGACCGCTTTTGACGAGCGCAAGGAAAGCGATATCGACCGCGACACCGCCGAGGCGTGGTACCCGGTACTGGGATCGTTCCATAGCCGCGCCGAAGATCAGTTCCGGTTGTGGACCGCTTGGTGCGAAAACGGAAAAACGTCCGGGCCGCCGGCCGCTCGCTGGGCGATCCGCCAGCGCTGGGAGCACGCCGAGGACATCACCTTCTACAGCAGCCCCGTGCTGGCTGACAGCCTTCTGTATACCCGCCTCTGGTCCCGCGCATTCGGCGCCGTGCTCACCAGCGCCACCCTGACCGCCCTGGGGAAGTTTGACCGCCTGAAAAGCCGCGCCGGCCTGCCGGAGGAAAGCCGCTTTGTGGTGGTGCCGAGCTCGTTCCGGTACCAGGAAATGGCGACGGTTGAAGTGCCAGCACTGAAGGTCATGCCTACCGATGACGGCTTTACGGATGCACTGGTTCAGCGTCTGCCGGACCTTTGGGCGGGGGAGAAGGCCACGCTTGTGCTGTTTACCTCCCGTCGGCAGATGAAACAGGTTCATGAACGGCTTGCGCCGGAATACCCGGAACTGATCACCACCCAGGATGACATGGCCAAGGGCGAGGTACTCAGACGCCACTGTGCCCGTGTGGACGAGGGCCTGCCCAGCGTGCTGTTCGGCGTGGCCAGTTTTGCCGAGGGTATCGACCTGCCGGGGCATTACCTCAGCCACGTGGTGATCACCCGCCTTCCGTTTTCCGTGCCGGATGATCCTATTGAAGCCAGCCTGGCGGAATGGGTCACCCTGCGCGGTGGTAATCCGTTTATGGAGATCACGGTGCCGGATGCGTCCATCAAGCTTGTTCAGGCCGTGGGCCGCCTGCTGAGAAAAGAATCGGATACCGGACGGGTGACCATCCTGGACCGCCGGATCATTGCCCGCCGCTACGGCCAGCTGCTTCTGGATGCACTGCCGCCTTTCCGCCGTATCATTGAACCCTGACCATTCGCCCATAAAAAAAGAGCCAGCCCAAATGGGATGGCTCTTGTTAAAAGGGTTCGATCTGAACCCGGGCGTCGAAACAACGCGAACAAGAAGACTGAAGGCCTGAGTTTCAGAATTCTTTCTGAGGTTTCCCTCAGCGTTGGGAGAATAATAGGGGAGTAGGGGGCGTATCCGGATCGTCCAAAGGGCGTAGAGGGTGTAAAAAAGCGATAAAAAATGTGACGCAGTTCACATTTTAATTCAGTAAGCCCAGTGTTCTTGCCTTTGCCAGCGCCTCTGTACGGGAGCCGACGGCCAACTTGCCGTAGAGGTTGCGAATGTGGGCTTTCACCGTGGTGGGTGCCACGTTCATGGTGGCAGCAATGTCCTTGTTCGCTAGCCCCTGATTGATCAGTTCGAGTACTTCGATTTCCCGCTGGCTCAGCGGCTCCAGAAGTTGCGCGTTCTCTTTGCCTGGCTTTTTGTCGGCCACGGGGGCCTTTTCTGCCAGCTCCCGGAGCATTGTCAGCACTTTGCGGTTCCAGCGCCCGGGTGCCTGTAGCGCTGGCAGATTCAGGCACAGGCTCTGCACGGTCCGGCTTTCTTCCGCCAGCAGCCGCACAAAACCGGCCTCGGATGCCCGTTGCAGGGCCAGCGTCAGCATCTGTTCGGCCTCCTTATCCTTGCCCTCGGCCGCCAGCGCTTCACTGTAGACCAGTTGGATTTCCGCCAGGTGCCGGTAATGCTGGTCTTTTTCCGCACTCAGGCGCAGCGGTACCAGTGTGGCGGTAGCTTCTTGCGGCCGGCCCATGGCCACCTGAACCCGCGCGACGCTGATCTGGTTCTGTTCCCGGTTCAGCGGATTGGTGAAGGTTTCCGAGTTCACCTGCTGCATCCATTCTTCCGCCTGGTTAAGATGCCCGGTTGCCAGGTAGCAGCGAGCCAGGAGCGCTGAGCAGGCGGGCGGCTCGAACAGGATCTGGTCCCGCTTGCGGCGGGCGACGCTGGCAGCGTCTTCGAGGACCTCGATGGCATCCTGATAACGGCCTTCGCTGAAGGCCAGATGACCTCGTACGAACTGGATAATGACGTGCTGCCCGGGCTCGGTGCCGCTCTTGACGTGGTCCAGCAGCGGAGCAAGGTAAGACGCGGCCAGTTGCAACTGGTCCCGCTCGCGGTAAATTTCGATCAGCGCGCTGTTCTGCCAGCAGGAGATCAGCATGGGCTGGCGCGGGTCGCTGTGGTGCTGGTCCACCCACTGACGCACGGTGGTGCAGGTTTCCAGCGCGGTGTCGATATCGCCCCGGTTGTACTGAATCCAGGCCAGCAGCCCGCCGCTGGACAGCACGGTGCTGGGCTTGCGTTCCACTTCGCCGTAGCGCACGGAGGATTTCAGCGCCTCTTCCGCGTCTGCCAGGTCGCCCTTGCCGTAGTAATCCAGCCCCAGGCCGTAGTAGGTGACCGATTTTAGCGGTATTCGGGTATGGTCGATGTCCCTTAACACCTGGCGGGTCAGGTCACTGGCGCTTTTCTCGTCGCTTTTTGACCGGGCCAGATAGGAACGGATCAGCGATATCTCACTCTGCAGGCCCAGCGCCCCCTCGGCATCCGGATGGGAATCGGCGACTTGCTGGTCCAGCTTGTCTTCCAGCTCGTTCAGCAGTGGATCAAGCAGTTCAACCCGGTTGGCAAAAAACAGGGCCCACACCCGAAGCATCAGCAGCTGCGGGCTTTCGGCCAGGGTTGCGGATGGCAGGGAGTCCAGCCAGTCCAGCACCTGAAGGTGAAAGCCAGCGTGAATCAGGTTATTGCCGTGCTCGGCCAAAACTCTCGCCAGCCAGGGCCAGTCCCGATGCTGGACAATCTGCCCGATACCTTCCTGCACATGGCCGTGTTCCAGGAGCCAGTCCACTACCCGCTGCCATTTCTTCTCTGCCTCTTCCGGGGCCAGCTGCCTTGAGCGCTGCAGCAGGGCTTCCCGGAACAGGTCGTGGTAACGGAACCATTCGTTACGGGTGTCCAGGGGAATCAGAAACAGGTTTTCACGGAGTAACTGCTCCAGCAGCGCCTGGCTGTTGGAGGCACCCCGCACTGCATCACAGAGCGACGCGCACAGCCTGGGGCAGAAGGCGGTATCCAGCAGGAAATTACGGACCGGTTCGGGCTGCTGCTCCAGGACTTCTGACAGCACATAATCGCTGATACGCCGTTCATCAATATCAATCTGCGAACCCGCAGTGCTGCTTTCCCCCGGGCGGCTTTCCAGGCCGCCGCCGGACAGCGCCGACAGCTGCATCGCCGCAACCCAGCCCTCGGTTCTGGCGCAGATCCGCCGCACTTCCGATTCATCAAGGGCAATGCCCATGGTGTCGTGGAAAAAGTGGCGGCACTCTTCCTCGGAAAACGCCAGCAGGCCCGGGTGAATGTCTTCCACCCAGCGCCGGACCCGCCAGCGGGCCAAAGGCAGGGCTGGCTCGGTGCGGGAAACGAGGGTGACCAGTACGCCGGGGGGCAGATAGTCCAGAAAATAGGACATCTGACGCTGGATGCGGGTGTCCTGAATGAAGTGATAATCGTCAAGTACCAGCGACCAGGGGGATTGATCCGCCGTCAGTGCGTTAATCAGGGCGGTGATCGGCCCTTCAAGCTCCTGCAGGGAACAATGGGCGAGGGCCTGGCGGCATTCTTCCAGCCCGGTCAGACCATTGGCTTCGAAGGCCCCGACAACATACTGCCAGTAGCGGCGGGGTTCATCGTCGTGTTCGTCCAGGGACAGCCAGGCGGTTGGCCGCGCATTCTGGGCGCACCACTGACACACCAGGGTGGTTTTGCCGAAACCCGCCGGTGCCACCACCATGTTCAGACGCTTGGGTTCGGTGGCGTCGAGCAGGGAAGACAGGCGTTGCCGCACAACGGAACGAGGGTCCGCGGAAGGCCTGAGAAATTTGGTGGTTAAGAGCATCGGGTCCCTGAATGCCGGTTAAGGATTTTGATAAGCGATTGTGTGCTTTGTCACAGTTAAGTCAAGGGCGCTTTGACGGCTGCGATTTCCAGGTTTTGGTCTAAACTGTGGAAAAAGGTTGTTGGTATACCTTTAAAGAATGAAAACAGCGTCTTTTATGCGTAGCATTCTGATTTTATGGGTTAAGCGCCAGGAGCGACATAATCAATGAAACTACAACAGCTTCGGTATATCTGGGAAGTCGCGCATCACGATCTCAACGTTTCCGCCACTGCGCAAAGCCTGTTTACCTCACAACCCGGTATCTCCAAGCAGATCAGGCTGCTGGAAGACGAGCTGGGGCTGGAAGTGTTTGCCAGGAGCGGTAAGCACCTGACCCGGGTGACACCCGGTGGCGAAATCATCATTCGCGAGGCCGGGGAAATTCTGCGCCGGGTGGAAGGCATCAAGAAGATTGCCCAGGAATTCAGCAATCAGCGCAAGGGTGATCTGAGCATTGCCACCACTCATACCCAAGCCCGATACGCGCTGCCGCCCATTATCAGCGGCTTTATCGAAGCGTTCCCTGATGTGTCCCTGCATATGCACCAGGGCACACCCATGCAGATTTCCGAAATGGCGGCGGACGGTTCGGTGGATTTTGCCATCGCCACGGAGGCCATGGAGCTGTTCAACGACCTGATCATGATGCCCTGCTACCGCTGGAATCGCAGCGTGATCGTGCCCCGCAATCATCCCCTGGCCCAGGCTTCAGGGCTTTCCCTGGAGGAGCTGGCGCAGTATCCGCTGGTGACCTATGTGTTCGGCTTTACCGGCAGGTCCAAGCTGGATGAGGCCTTCCAGGCACACGGTCTGACCCCGAAGGTGGTGTTTACCGCTGCTGATGCGGACGTGATCAAGACCTATGTGCGGCTGGGTCTGGGCGTGGGCATTATCGCCAGCATGGCCTTTGATGAAACGGCGGATTCCGATCTGGTGGCGCTGGATGCCCGCAAGCTGTTCCGTCCCAGCGTGACACGGATCGGATTCAGAAAAGGGACGTTCCTGCGGGGGTATATGTACGACTTTATCCAGCGCTTTGCGCCGCATCTGACCCGGGAGCGGGTGGATGAAGCGGTCAGCCATCAGGGCAGCCGGTCGGAGATTGAGGAAATCTTCTCCGACGTGGAACTGCCCACATACTGAGGCCTATTCGCTGGCGATGACGTTGCCGGCGTGCAGCCCGCACTCCTTCTTGGTGGCTTCTTCCCACCACCAGCGGCCCTCGCGCTCGTGCTGTCCCGGCAGGACAGGGCGGGTGCAGGGCTGGCAGCCGATGCTGACAAAGCCCCGGTTGTGCAGCTCGTTAAAAGGCGCCTCGCTGATCCGGATATAGTCCCAGACCTCTTTCGAGGTCCAGTTCGCCAGCGGGTTGAACTTGACCAGCTGCTTTTCATCCGTGGAGAACGCGTCATCCAGCTGCACTACCGGTACGTCATGGCGGGTGCCGGGGCTCTGGTCCTTTCTCTGGCCGGTAATCCAGGCATCCACGGTTTTCAGTTTGCGGCGCAGCGGGTTGACCTTGCGGATACCGCAGCACTCGGAATGGCCGTCCTCATAAAAGCTGAACATACCCTTGCGGTTCACCATGTCCTCGACTTCGGCGGCGTCCGGAAACAGGAATTCGATTTTGATGCCGTAATGATTGCGGACTTTCTCGAAGAACTCGTAGGTTTCTGCGTGCAGCCGGCCGGTGTCCAGCGAGAAGACCTGCAGGTTGTCTGTCATCTTGTGGGCCATTTCGATCAGGGCGACGTCTTCGGCACCGCTGAATGAAATGGCAATATTATCGTATTTCGCGAAGGCGGCCTTGAGGATGGCTCGTGGGCTCTGGCCGTCCAGATCGTCCTTCAGCTGTGCAATGTTCGTCATTGAATCAGTAACCTGCGCCAATAAATGTGGGATCAATCTATCATTAACCGCCCCGGGGCTGAAGGAATGCTGGCGTATAACCTTATAGCTGCTGCATTTGTCGGCGGTTTTTCTTATCATGGCGTCCCTGCATTACCAAACCGACTTCACCGAAACAGGAGAGAACCGTGGAACTGGCCTGCCTTGACCTTGAGGGCGTACTGATCCCCGAAATCTGGATCGCTTTTGCAGAAAAAACCGGGATTGAGGAGCTCAAGGCGACCACCCGCGACATTCCTGACTACGATGTGCTGATGCGCCAGCGCCTGAAACTGCTGGACCAGCACGGTTTCGGTCTGCCACAGATCCAGGAAGTCATCGGTGAGCTGGACCCGCTGCCCGGTGCGAAGGAGTTTCTGGACTGGCTACGGGAGCGTTTTCAGGTGGTGATTCTCTCTGACACCTTCTACGAATTCGCCATGCCGCTGATGAAGAAGCTCGGTTATCCAGCGCTGCTGTGTCACAAGCTTGAAGTGAGTGACAGCGGGCAGATCACGGATTACCTGCTGCGTCAGCGGGACCCCAAGCGCCAGTCGGTGCGGGCGTTCCAGTTGCTTAACTATCGGGTGATCGCCGCCGGTGATTCCTACAACGACACCACCATGTTGAAGCAGGCAGAGGCAGGGATTCTGTTTCATGCGCCGGATAATGTGATTGCCGAATTTCCGCAGTTTCCGGCGGTTCATACCTTTGAGGAGCTTCGACAGGAATTTCTGAAGGCTAGTGCGGTTCACGCTTCGGAGTAAACGCCAGCAAGCGGACGGAGCCTTTCAGAACACGCTGTAAATACTTCCCTGTACGCTCGGCCTCCGCCATCCCTGGCTCCGGACGGTTCTGAAAGGCTCCGTCCGCTTACTGGCTGTCTAAGCTTTCGAGGAAATCCATCAGAGGTTTCACTTTGGTGAGTGTTTCCTGGTATTCCGCCTCCGGCTCGGAATCAGACACGATTCCACCGCCGCCGCAGCAGTGAATCCCGCCTTCGCCATCAGTGAACAGCGTTCGGATGGCGATATTGCTTTCCAGTGAATCGTCTAGCCCGCGGAAGAACACCGAGCCGCAATAAGGTCCACGATCATGGGGTTCCAGTTCCCGGATGATTTCCATTGCCCGGATTTTGGGCGCACCGGTGATCGATCCGCCCGGGAAGGCATCCAGTAGGGCTTTCATCGGGGTGACGCCCGGGGCAAGTTGGCAGCGGATGTGGCTGACCAGGTGATGGACGTTGCGGTAGGACTCCAGTTGAAACAGCCCGTCTACCTCGACACTGCCGTTGGCCGCGTTCCGGCTCAGGTCATTTCTGAGCAGATCCACGATCATCAGGTTTTCCGCGCGATCTTTTTCCGACTGCATCAGCTCCTCCGCCAGGCGGGCATCCTCTTCCGGGGTGGCGCCGCGCTGCCGGGTACCTTTGATAGGGCTGGTGGTGACGGTGTTTTCCCGGATTTTCAGGAAGCGTTCCGGGGACACCGACAGTACGGCCTGCTCGCCTGCCCGGATAAAGGCGCTGTGGGCCGTGGGGTTGGCGTCTGACAGGGCCCGGAAGGCCTCCCAGGAATCACCGGTGCAGTGTGCCGAGAATTCCTGGGACAGGTTTGCCTGATAGCAGTCGCCGGCGGCGATGTAATCCCGGACGCGTGCGACGCTTTCCTTGAAGGCCTCTCTGGATTGCAGTGCGCGGAAGGGCTGGGTGATCTGGAAGGGCATGGCGGACTGCTTGCTTGGCTCTGCCAGCCACTGATCCAGCTTCTGACGGGTTGTTTCAGAGCACTGTGGGTGAATCCAGAGGTAATGTTCGGCGGTACTACGATTGTAACTGGCGACCCAGAGGTAAAGGCCGGCGCTGAGCAGTGGCATAGGAAGCGGGCGTCGCAGGGTATGCAGTCGTGGTTCAGTGTCGTAACCCAGTTCGTAGCTTATAAACCCGATCCAGCCGCCCTGGGTGCAGGGTAATGGTCCACCGTTCTCTGTTCTATATGGCTCAATGGATTCCTCAATCTGCTGGGCTAGTGTGTCCGGCAGAAGAGGGTGGCTCTCATCAAATCGGCTGCACAGTGTTTTCGCCGCCAGGGCGGAAAACGCGGTGTGGGCGCCCCGGCTGTCTCCATCACCAACGCTGCCCAGATAGACAAAGTCTGGCTCGCAGGACGCGTGGGCCAGAAGCTGTTCATAGGCTTCGCGGGTGATCGTTTTGTAACCAGAAAGACCCAATTTACCCTCGAAAAATAGAAAGAATGATAATTCGGCCACAAAACGGCCGTTGTCTGCATGGCCGGGCGGTTGCTCTAATGACAGGCCTGCCACAGCGGCCGGATCTGATGCGACGTTGATTTTACCCGAATACCGGCGCTTAGGGTCCAGTTCTTCCGGGAATCCTAAAATAAAAGAGGTTATCCAATGCCAATGAAACAGACGTTATCCGCGGTGATTTTTGTCATCCTTTCATCCTTGGTTATTAACGCCTCCGCAGCGGATGAGGCGAAATCCCAGGTCACGCCCTCCCCGGAGCAAATAAAGCAAGAGGCTCAGGCGAATACCAAGTATCTGGCGGCGCAGGCGCTCAAGAAAGCCAAGGCCGTCCTGGAAGCCTACGGGGAATTCGCACCTTTTGGAGCGGGACTGTTTCAGGACGGTGAAGTGAACTTTGTCTGGGCAGTCAAGCCGGGTGAGAGCACCAAGGGCATAAATCCGGTGTTGGTGTTGAGTGCGGTTCGGTCTGCTTTAGGTACGCAAGCAAAATCCGGGCGAATTCTTGGCTCTGCGGTGGTTTACCAGTATCGGGGATCTTCAAACGATGGTGAGCCCCGGGAGCAGATCAATATCGAGCTGGAATACCTCAATGGCTATGCTGAAGTCATCGCCACCCAGTATGAGGAAGGACCTGAAGGTATTGAGTTTACAAAAACGACGAACAGTCAGTACGAACCGAAGGTTTTCACGGGCTACCAGAGTAGGTCTAAGGCGCAGTAAATAGTTTATTAACAATATACCGGATACCGGTTTATTGTGGACCAGTTCAAATTGTTACGGTTTGTATGAATTACGTCAGATTGTGTGCGCAAAATCTCAGAAATGTATCAGGGCCTCTGGGAAACTGAATTTGCGGTTTGGATAAAGCCGCAAACAAAAATAGAAATATCCTTCAAGGAGAAACAAATGAAAGGCCTGAAGAAAATTGCACTCTGTTCTGCAGTGGCCCTGGCGCCATTCGCAGCAAACGCTGACCTGAAAGCCCTGAACGATTCCGCCATGAGCGACGTTACTGGCCAGGCTGGTGTGACCATCGATCTGTCCGCCAACGTATCCATCGGCGAAATCGCTTATGAAGACCAGGGCTTCCTGGCAATCTCTGACGTAACCCTCGGCGGCGCCGCTCCTGGCTCAGCTCTGGATGATATCCGCCTGACCATCGACGTCGCTGGCGCTGACCCGCAGGACGATCTGGGTGTTGCCGCTCTCGGTGCTACCTATCTTGGTGGCGCAGGTTTCAACGTGAGCAACGTTAATGAAACCGACCAAGCTGTAAGTGACGGTGACCTGGTTATCGCACTGCGCTCCCAGAGCGGTGCTCCGGTTGATTTTGGCCTGAGCATTGGCGAAGTATCCCTGAACAAGTCAGCTAACGGTGCGGACTTGGGCTCATTCTCCGGCTCTGCTGATCAGGGTACTGTTCTGGTCTCAAATCTGAACATCACCGGCGCACTTGGCCCGATTGACATCGTGGTTCAGGAAGAGTCCAACGCGATGAACATCAACGCCTACTTCAATGCCTCTGGCGATCTGACCATGCCGTTCATTGGCACCAGCATGGGCTTTGAACTGCACAACCGTCGTGGTGATTCTTCTGTTACTGGCCCTGCCGGTACGCCGCTTGAAGGTGTGAGCTTTGCCCACGCTCAGGTTGACGTTGGTGTCGCTGAAGATTACTTCGCAGCTGACCAGGATGCTCTGAATGTTAACGTTCAGGACTTCTCTGGTGATCTGGACCTGACCAGCATCACTATGGGTAACGGTGTATCCATCGGTTCTGTTTACATGACCGACCTGGCTATTACCGCCGACATGACCATCTACGGTCACTAAATAGTAGGCAACAGGATACGCTAGTAACCTGTGGAAAGGCGTCCCAGCCCGTTTGGGGCGCCTTTTTTCTTTAAGGCAACACGAAAAACACAAGAATTGAACAACCAAGAATTTTCTGGAGCTGCCATGTCCTCTTTTATGAAGATATTTCCCGTCGCACTGGCGTTTGGCATGTCTCCGGCTGCTTATGCCGAGCTGGAATCCATTACCGATGGAGAGCTTTCCGGTGTTACCGGGCAGAGTGGGCTGACCATCGATTACAGCGGTCGCATGAGCATGCAACAGTTTCGATATGTAGATTCCGGCGAGCTGGTGGCGGAAGACATCCGCTCCGGTGGTGCTGGTGTCACCGACGCAGGACTTGCTGCAGGTTACGGTGAAAACTTTGACGATGCCCGGCTGACCTTTGATATCGCCGACGACGGTGGGCTGGATATTCTGTGGCAATCCCAGAGTGGTCAGTCGATGGACTGGGGTTTTGTGGCAGGAACCGTCGCCGTGGGTGACGGAGCACCGGGCCCGAGAACCCGTATTTTCAGTGATCTCCAGGGCTGGGGTCTGCTGCGCACGGCACAACACAGTGTGCTGCCAGCTTCCGAATCGGCGCTGAACCGTAGCACTATCTACAACTATGCGGCGTTTACCACGGAAGAGCTGTCATCCTCCAAAACCTCCGCGACCATTGGTATTGTCGGCGGTTACATTAAAAGCCCGGATTATAGCGGCAGTGGACTGGACGAGATGGATCTGACCGATCAGATTCCGGCCTGGGCCGGTGGCCAGCGGGCTCGTTCGACAGCCCCCATGGACGATCTGCGCGCCGATTTTGCAGCGGTGGAGACCTCAACCTATGCGGTTAACGCAGGTGAGGGCGCTGCCGTTAATGATTCCCTTGCCATTGAAGTGACCGGCTTCGCCGCGGATGTGGGCGCTCAGAATATTTCCGTCGGGCAGATGGATATGGGGAGCGTGGCACTGGACAACATCCAGATCTCGGACACGATTGTCACGCTCACGCCCTGATCAGACTGGCCGGTTCAGTCTGTTACTGTTCCGGCACCTTGATGGACAGGTCAAACCCGCCGCCCGGACGTGGTGTCAGTGAGATAGGCCCTTCGTTAATAGCCCTTGGCACCTGGATGTTATCAATGCCGGGCGGGGTGCCGATGCCGAAGTTCAGGTTCTCGCCGTCGTAGTTGATACCCAGCTGGTTGTTAAGAAAGTTCTGGGTGAAGGGCTCGTCCGGTATCTGGGCCTGCTGGCCAAAAATGATCGGCGGTACCTGGGGTGTGAATTCCTGGGGTGGCTGCAATCCGGCCAGTTCATCCTGGGAGAACGCCAATGCCCGTCTCAGAAACTCTTCTTCGGCACTTTCCAGCGCGTCCAGTTTTCCTTCCTGCTCCAGGCGCGCCAGGGCTTCCCGGTAGGCCTGCTCTTCCGCTTCCGTCAGAACGGGTTCTCCTGGTGAAATCGTCAGCGTACGCAGGATTTTCTCCCTTTCCGCCTTTTCCTCGCGAGACTGTTCACGGGATTCGGGATGCACCAGAATCAGCGCTGAATCCTGGACGTAGGTGTCTACCATTTCGTCCTGGGACAGGGTCTGGACCCCGGCCAGGACGGAGGGGGCAGAGAGAGTGGCAAGCATGACACCCATCCCCAGCGGGGCAAGGGAATAAAGACGTAGCGAAGTGGGCCTGATCATGGTTGAGCCTATGCAGTTTATAGAATGCCTGATTTCCAGTATTTGCCCCCTCTCACACGATTTCAAGCCTTCTCGCGCTGGTTTGTGATCAGATACAGGGTAAGGTAAGTATTATTGAACTTAATGGGATTCGTCGACTCAGGGGTGACATGAAAAAACGAATCAAAAGGCGCTGGCAGCGATGGATCAACAAGCGTATCCCAAGACGGGACAGCCAGATTTTCAGCCAGCGCAACATCTTTATTTTACCCACCGGCGCCGGTGTGGTTTTCGGCATACTGCTGCTGATCATGCTGATTACCGGCATCAACTATCAGAACAGCCTGATTTATCTGCTCACCTTTATTCTGGGAGCCGTTTTCGTGGCGGCGATGCACCAGACTCACCGAAATCTTGCCGGGCTGGAAATTACGCTGCTGAGCGGTGGCGAAGGGTTTCCCGGTGAGGCGCTGCCGTTCCGGTTTCGCGCGGTGGTCAGTGGCCACGATTCGCTAGCCCTGTCGCTGTCCTGTTATGAGGCGCGGGTGGATCAGCAGCATGTGTTTGAGTCCGAACCCGCGAATCTTTCTCTGTCGCTGTTATCTACCCGCAGAGGTTATTTTCGGCCCGATCGCATTCGTGTAGAGACCCGGTTTCCTTTCGGTTTGCTGAAGGCCTGGTCCTGGCTGAGGCCGGTGTCGGCGGGCATTGTGTATCCGGTGCCGGTTCCGGCACCGGAAGTTGCAAGCACCGTTCAGGACGGCGACCGCACCGACGACGCCCGCTCCGTCGACGGCAACGACCATGCGGACATCCGCCCCTGGCGTGAGGGAGACCCAAGCCAGCGAGTACTTTGGAAGCGTTTTGCGCGCACCGGTGAGATGGTCATAGCGGACTGGGAGGGTGATCAGGGTAGTCCTCAATGGCTGGATTACGAAGCCTTTCGTGGTGTTGATCAGGAGCTTCGCCTGAGTTATCTGGCGTATCAGGTGATGGAGCGGATGAAGACGAACCAGCCCTTTGGGCTTCATTTGCCGGGGCAGGTGATTGAACCGGATGTGGGGAAAACTCACGGCACTCGTTGCCTCAAGGCGCTGGCGGTATTCGGGATCGAGAAACCGCGGGAGGGCGATGCTTTGCCCTTCGGGACCCGCCGCAAAGACGCCGCAGCGGGAGCCGTCGCATGATTCGCCGTTTCCGACGAAAACAGACCTCGGCAAGCCGCCCGGACTTGATTCCGGGTGCGGCCCTGATTTGGCTGGTGGCGGCGTTTGCGCTGCTGTTGCTGCCTCAGTGGGATCGGCTTCCGGTCTGGCTGATGGTCAGCTGTATCCTGCTCGCCGCCTGGCGCTGGCTGGCTCAGATGGGCAAGTTGAGGCTGCCGGGGAAGTGGTCCCGGGCGGGGCTGATGGTTGTTCTGGTGGGCGTATACGTGGCGACGGTGCAGGGCCGGTTTACGGTGGAAACCGCCTCGTCGTTTTTCGTGCTGGCGGTGGGGCTGAAATGGCTGGAAACCCGTACCGTACGGGACTTCTACGTTCTGTTATTTATCCTGGTCTATCTGGCATCGGTAAACTTTCTGTTCCGTCAGGAAATACACTGGACCATTGTTAATCTGGCCGGTGTGATGGTGCTTTTTATCGGCCTGCAGGTACTGAATGCGCCAGGCATTCCCGGGTCCGCCCGGTCGAGCTGGAAGCGGCTGGGGCTGATGTTCCTCAAGACATTGCCGGTCGTGGTGCTTCTGTTCGTGTTTTTCCCGCGGATGGCGCCTCTCTGGAGCGTGCCGCTGGTGTCGGGTGAGGCTCGCACCGGTATCAGCGACACCATGACCCCCGGGGATATTTCCAGCCTTGCCCAGAGCAGTGAGCTGGCTTTCCGGGTGACCTTTGGTGACGACATTCCAGCCCGCCGAGATCTTTACTGGCGTGGGTTAATTCTGGATCGGCTGGAGGGCGATACCTGGCGGCAGAGTCGGGGGCAGGGATTCCGCCGCCCCGGCGAAGTGGCACTCGACGGCGGCGTTGGCCCGTTGAAGCCGAATGAGTATGACGTACTGCTGGAACCTACCTACGAAACCTGGGCCTTTGCTCTGGATGGCTCCGAGGCGGTGTCGGATAATGTCCGGAAGACAGACAACAGCCTGTTCCGGTTTAACCGGCCCGCCGATACCACGCTCCGCTATCGTCTGGCGTTGTCATCCGCGCCCCAGGGCGACTCCGAATCTCTGGGCGATCCGCGTCAGTATCTGCAGTTGCCTGCGTCCGGCAACCCCCGCGCCCGGGATCTGGCGCAGGTTTTGCGGCAACAGTCCTCCGGGCCGCTGGAATTTGCCGAGAGCGTGCTTAACCGCTTCCGGCAGCAACAGTACTTTTACACCCTTCGGCCGCCGCAAATGCCAGACGATGGCATTGATGCGCTGCTATTCGACGTCAAACGGGGATTCTGCGCCCATTACGCTGGCGCCATGACGTTCCTGATGAGGTCGGCGGGCATTCCTGCACGGGTGGTGATCGGTTATCAGGGTGGCCAGGCAGGGGCGGACAATGAGTATTTGATTGTTCGGCAGTACGATGCCCACGCTTGGGTCGAGGCCTGGATTGAGGGGCAGGGCTGGGTGAGGTTCGACCCGACGGCGGCCATTTCCCCGGCACGCATCGAATCCGGTCTGCGGGAAGCGGTGCAGGAAGAGGGATCCTTCCTTGAGAACGACTGGACCTCTCCCCAGCGATACGGCGATATGGCGCTGGTGCAGTGGGCTTCGCTGCAACTGGATAAGATGAACTATCAGTGGCAGCGCTGGGTAGTGGGTTACCAGGGCCAGTCCCAGATGGACCTGATGTCCAGATTGCCGGGCGGTTTCGGATTAAGGGAGCTGGGTTACGTGACGGCCGCGGTCGTCGGTGGTGCCCTGTTGTTTGCCGGGTTGTTTACGGCGCTGAGGGGCCGATCCTTTGCCCGTCGTGATCCGTTTTCCCGGGTTCTGAACCGGTGGTATTCGATGTGCGAAAACGCCGGGGTACCGGTGCGCTATGGTGAAACCCCTTCCCAGCAAGCGTCGCGCCTGGCGGAGGCAGAGCCATCCGTGGCCGCGTCTGCCCGAACCTTTGCCGCTCTGGTCAACAGGCATTATTATGCTGGCGGGCGTGGATCGAACGAGGATATCGGAAAGATGAGACGGCTGCTGGCCACCCTCAAACGGCAACTGAAACGCGCGAATGCCTGACATTGACGGAGAAGACCATTTGAACAACGCCAACACACCCATGCCCTGGCTGAACGAGCCCTGGGAACGGCTTCGCCAGAGCCTGGCTGACAATCGGTTGCCCCACGCACTGTTGGTCACCGGTGAAGAAGGGGTGGGCAAACGAGCCTTTGCCGACCGGTTCGCGGCCCTGCTGGTATGCGAGCAGCCGGACATGGCTCTGGGCCTACGCTGCGGCCGCTGCAAACAGTGTGAGCTGGCCTCCGCCGACACCCACCCGGATATCCGTCGCTATGCCCCGGAAAAAAGCCGGGTGATCAAGGTGGATCAGGTTCGGGCGCTGTCTTCGTTTGCGGTGGCGTCACCCCAGGTGGCAGGCCGCAAGGTGGCAGTGATCGACAGGGCGGATCAGCTCAACATCAATTCCGCCAACGCGCTTCTGAAAACCCTGGAAGAGCCCGCCTCGGATCTTGTGCTGATCCTGTTGCAGGAAAGTGGCCGACCGGTTCTTCCGACTATCCGATCGCGCTGTCAGGTGCAGGGCATTGCCACGCCTTCCGCGGCGCAGGCGTTGCAGTGGCTAAGGGCAGAGATTGAGCAGATGACACTGGAATCGCCGCCAACCTCAGAACAGTGCGACCGTGCTCTGCGGCTGGCGGCCAATGCGCCCAGGCTTGCCCTGGAATACGTGACCGGCGATTTTCTGTCGTTGAGGGATGAGGCCTTCGAGCAGTTCCGGCGCTTCATGAAAGGCCAGATTTCCGTGGGTGATGCGGCAAAGCCATTCAAGACACTGGGGCTGGAGGCGTCTTTATGGCTGTTTGAAGGCTGGGCGGGGGATCTCGCCCGGATCAAGGCCGGCGGCCTTGCCAGAGATGAAGAGGCGTCCGAGATGCTCGGATTTCTGGCCAGAACCAATCCTGCCTGGCGGGCTCACGAGCTGATTGATCTGGTCCACGAGGCGCGTTCTGCGGCGGTTTATAACGTCAGCCCGGATCTGGAGGCGGGCCGGCTGCTGATTGCCTGGCAGAAACTGATGCCGGTCAAGCGCGCGGCCGCCAGTTAGAACGCGGGCGCCGATGGCCAGTGCTGGTTCTAGGCACTGGTCAGGAAGTGCTGCTATGATTGCGAAATATCGACAGTTTTAACACAGGTATTTTCTATGGGCCCCGGTTTTGGTGCACGCAGTGGTATTCTCACCCTGACGATCAAAGACAAGGCCGTGTTGTACGCTGCCTACATGCCGTACATCCGCCAGGGCGGGCTTTTTATTCCGACCCAGAAGCAGTATCAGCTGGGGGACGAAGTGTTTCTGTTGCTGAATCTGATGGACGAGCCGGAAAAGATACCGGTGGCCGGCAAGGTAATCTGGATCACCCCGAAAGGTGCCCAGGGCAACCGCGCGGCGGGCATTGGCGTCCAGTTCAATGGCGACGATGAAACCGCCCGTACCAAAATCGAATCCTATCTGGCAGGTTCCCTGAGCTCAGATCGCCCCACCCATACAATGTAAGGCCCTCAATGAATGAAGTTGCCCAGGGCCCCGCACCTGATTGCAGAACAAATCCACAGGAGATGTCCTGGCCGCTCAGGCATCTCACCCTAGCGGGCCTTCATTGGCCCGCATCCGGCAATGACCGCCAAACCCCTGATACGCCCGTTTTGATGATTCATGGCTGGCTGGACAATGCCCTGTCATTTGCCCGTCTCGCGCCTGTTCTGGCCGAAGATCGTCATGTCTATGCCATTGATCTGGCGGGCCACGGGCAGTCCGGGCATCGGCCGCCGGGCCAGGGTTATCCGCTGACGGATTATATTGCTGATCTGGCAGAGCTGGTCGAAACGTACTTTAACACCGGGGATGCACCAGCACAGATTGATCTGGTGGGGCACTCCCTCGGGGGCATCATCTCCGTCTTCTACGCGGCGGCTTTTCCAGAGCGCGTGAGACGAGTGGTACTGATCGACAGTCTTGGCCCGCTTACGCGCCAGCCGTCGGAAGTGATTCCACAGATGCGAAAAGCCATACGGAAGCGCTTGGCGGGGTCGGGCCGGCCAGTTGTTTATGGCACTATCAAGGAAGCGGCCAAAGCCCGGGAAGGCGGTATGATTCCGCTGTCCCATGAGGCAGCCATGGCGTTGATTCCCCGAAACCTGCAAGAGGTGGCGGGAGGTTATGGCTGGTCTACCGACGCGCAGTTGCGCCACCCGTCCATGATCATGATGGATGAGTCCCAGGTACAGGGATGTCTGGAACAGGTCACAACGCCGACCCGGTTTGTGCGGGCGGAAAAAGGGTTACTTGCCAGTCGGCCGGAACTGAATTTACGTGCAGAGGCGATTGCCGGGCTTGATATCGTATCCGTGCCCGGAGGCCACCATTGCCATCTTGATGGTGATATCGGGCCGGTTGCCAACGCTGTGAGGGATTTTATCAATGTTGTTTGATCATGGCAGAACCGCCATTCGTGGCATCGTTAGCTTGTTGGCACTGGTTGCCGGGCTTGCGCAGGCGACCCAGGTGCCGCCGGAACCCTTTGAGGAATCGGTTCTCGAGGAATCCGTCGAGATTTCTTCACCGGGCCGCCTGGTGTTGTTCAGTCCGGTGCGGGAAGTAAACAATGAGATTCGCTCGGCGTCGTTTGCACGGCTGCCAGTCAAGGGTAAAGGACAGCTTTTCCGGGTGTTGAATGGGGCCAGCCGCGAGGAGGCTCTGAATCATTACCTGCGCCGGCTCCGCGATCGTGGCGCAACGGTTCTGTTCGAATGTTCCGGCGTGTCTTGTGGCGGGAGCAGTGTCTGGGCGAATAAGATTTTTGATCAGTCGACGCTTTTTGGTTCGAACAGAGATCAGAATTACGTGGTCGCCGGAAAGATTGACGAGAATGGCAAGCCCTCGCTGACGGTTATCTATACCGTAAAGCGGACCAATCAGCGTGAGTACGTATGGGTGGAACAGTTGGAAGCCCCGGTAGGAACGACGATTCCTGGCCTGGGTACGGGGGGATCCCGAATCAAGGGCCCCATACTGGTGCCCTGGGAGGGTGGCATCACTTTCAGCTTCGACTGGACCACCACGGACCGGCGCCTGATCAACGAATGGTCGGCCTCGGAAGGTGCCCGGGTCGTTCTTGTGAGCTACAGTGAACTTAAGGATGACGAATCGTTTGGCGAGGCCATGGAGCGGGCAGAAAATGCGGCAGAATCTCTGACTCGTCTGCTGACGAAAACCGGTGTTCCGGAAAGTCAGCAGGAACGCATTATAGTGGGCCCGACCGTGGTCATTCCCAACCCCGATCGTCAGGGCAATCGGGTTGAGGTAATGGTTATTCAAAGGTGATTCTGTGACGGTCAATGAGGAAAGGAAAACCGTGGCGCTGACTCTTGGCAGCGGCGGGGCAAGGGGATACGCCCACATTGGTGCCATCGAAGTCCTCTGCGAGCGCGGCTACGATATTATTGCCATTTCCGGCTGCTCCATGGGGGCGCTGATTGGTGGCGTCTACGCCGCCGGCAGGATGAAGGATTACAAGGACTGGGTGACCGGCCTGGGCCAGTTTGATGTTCTGAAACTGCTGGACGTGACGTTTAATTCCGTAGGGGCCATCCGCGGCGAGAAGATCTTTTCCGTGGTTCGGGAAATGATCGGCGATATCCGCATAGAAGACCTTCCGCTGGCCTACACAGCGGTCGCAACCGACCTTCTGGGCCACAAGGAAATCTGGTTTCAGGAAGGGCCGCTGGACCAGGCCATTCGTGCTTCAGTCGCCATTCCCAGCGTGGTCACGCCGCTGGTTCTAAACGGCCGGGTTCTGGTAGACGGGGCGCTGCTCAACCCTCTGCCCATTATTCCCACTATTTCATCCCACGCGGATCTGGTGGTTGCGGTCAATCTGAGCGGAGAAGACGATCGCCGCAACCGTATCCCGGACGCTGCCTTCCACAGTGGTGGTGAAAGCAGCGGCGAGGGCGGCGAAATGGACGAGTGGGTCAACAAACTGCGGGACAAGGCCAGCCACCTGTTCGACTGGGACGCGCTCAAGACCTTCACTGCCAGACGGGACCGTGCCCCCGGTGACGATACGCCGGTACAGGACAAAATCGGCGAAGCGCTCGCCCGCAAAGAGGTATCAGATAAGAAAGACGGATTGGAAAAGAAAGACTCCGGGAAAAAGTCACTGGTCAAGAAAAGCGCGGAAAAGAAAAACGAGGACCACGAAACCATTGACTGGGACAAGCTGGGTATCGGCAAGTTCGATGTGATGAACCTGACCATCGAAACCATGCAGAGCGCCCTGGCGCAATACAAACTGGCCGGGTACCCGCCGGATCTGTTGGTGAATATTCCCAAGAACGCCAGTCGCAGCTACGACTACCATCGGGCCCCCGAGTTGATTCAGCTGGGCCGCGAGCGCATGGCCGCGGTACTGGACCGTTATGAAAAGGACATGAACAGCTCCGGACCCATGGCGCTGTAGCGCTGGAATGAAAACGCGTATACTCCGCGTTTATTTTCAGTTATCTGCCAGAGAGATTGTGTTGTGGCCGACCCCGCTAATGAACTGCAGACCGTCCGTGATTATCTGCGATATGTGTGTTCGCGTTTCTCGGAATCGACCCTCTTTTTCGGCCATGGCACCGACAATGTCTGGGATGAAGCCGTTCAACTGGTGATGCGAACACTGCACCTGCCGCTTGAGAACAACACTCTTTTTCTCGATGCCCGGCTGACAATGGCGGAGCGGGAACTGATCCTTCAGCGCCTGTCGCGGCGTATTGACCAGCGTATACCGCTGGCGTATCTGCTGGGTGAAGCCTGGTTCATGGGGATGCCGTTCTACGTGGATGAGCGTGTGCTGGTGCCCCGGTCGCCTCTGGGTGAATTGCTGCAGAATCGTCTTCAGCCCTGGCTGGGAGAGGGGGAGCCGGGCCGTATTCTGGATCTGTGCACCGGCAGCGGCTGTATCGGCATCGCCGCTGCGATGGTCTTCGAAGAGGCCATTGTGGATCTTTCCGATCTGTCGCCGGAGGCTTTGGAAGTAGCAGCGGTCAACATTGATACCCATGGGGTATCAGACCGGGTGTCCACGGTTCGCTCGGATGTGTTTGATACCATTGAAGGCCGTTATGACGTTATCCTGAGCAATCCGCCCTACGTCGACGCAGAAGATATGGCGGATATGCCCGCTGAATTCCGGCATGAACCCGAACTGGGTCTGAGCGCCGGGGATGACGGACTGGAAATTGCGCATCGGATTCTGGCGCAGGCACGGGACCACCTGAACCCCGGAGGCCTGCTGATCGTTGAGGTGGGGAACAGTTGGGTCGCGCTTCAGGAGGCGTATCCGGACCTTCCGTTCACCTGGCTGGAATTTGAAAACGGTGGTGATGGCGTGTTTCTGCTGACGGCTGAAGATCTTGAAAATGCCGGGCTTTAACTTTAACCAAAACATTAATTATCTGATTTAAGATATTGAATTATGTCTGGAAATAGCTTCGGAAAACTGTTCACGGTGACCTCGTTTGGTGAGAGTCACGGCGCCGCGCTTGGCTGCATTGTAGATGGCTGCCCGCCTGGGCTTGAGCTTTCTGAAGCCGACCTTCAGGGCGACCTGGATCGACGTAAACCTGGAACCTCGCGCCACACCACCCAGAGACGGGAAGCGGATGAGGTGCGGATTCTGTCCGGCGTGTTCGAAGGCAAGACCACTGGCACACCCATCGGCCTGCTGATCGAGAACACTGACCAGCGCTCGAAGGACTATTCCAAGATCGCAACCCAGTTCCGGCCGGCGCACGCCGATTACACTTACATGCACAAGTACGGCGTGCGGGATTACCGTGGTGGCGGCCGGTCTTCAGCGCGGGAGACCGCCATGCGGGTTGCCGCCGGTGGCATCGCCAGGAAGTTCCTGCACGAGCGGCTGGGTATCACCATTCGCGGCTACCTGTCGCAGTTGGGCCCGATAAAGATCGAGAAATTCGACTGGGCCCAGGTCCACCAGAATCCGTTCTTTTGCCCGGACGTGGACAAGGTTCCGGAAATGGAGGACTACATGGATGCCCTGCGCAAGTCCGGTGACTCCATCGGCGCACGAATCAATGTGGTTGCCGAGGGCGTGCCCCCGGGCTTTGGCGAGCCGATATTCGATAGGCTGGATGCGGATCTGGCCCACGCCCTGATGAGTATCAACGCGGTAAAAGGGGTGGAGATTGGGGCCGGTTTTGGTTGCATTGACCAGAAGGGCACCGACCACCGGGATGAACTGACGCCGGAGGGATTTCTGTCCAATAACGCCGGTGGCGTTCTGGGGGGAATTTCCTCCGGCCAACCCATTCTGGCGAGCATTGCGCTGAAGCCTACGTCGAGCCTCCGTCTGCCCGGACGCAGCATTGATGTGGACGGCAACCCGGTGGAAGTGATTACCACCGGCCGGCACGACCCCTGCGTGGGTATCCGCGCCACGCCGATTGCCGAGGCAATGATGGCCATAGTGCTGATGGACCACTATCTGCGCCATCGCGGCCAGAATGGCGACGTCAAAGTCTCAACCCCGGACATAGGTCAAGCCTGACTTAAAGGTAGCAAGTAGGTCGGATTAGCCACAGGCGTAATCCGACAACAAACCGGAGAATGACTATCTACTGGCGCCTCTCAAACCTCTACTTCTGGTTCTTCGCTCTGTTGGGCGGCTTGTTGCCGTACTGGTCGCTTTACCTCGAAGACCAGGGGTTTTCCTACCTTCAGATCGCCACCCTCATGGCGACCATTCAGCTTACCAAAATCATCGCGCCCAACGTCTGGGGCTGGCTGGGGGATCGCACCGGCCAGCGGGTGAGGCTGGTTCGCTATGGCGCTCTGGTTGGTTCGCTTTTCTTTGCCGGGGTGTTCATGGAGCCCGGATTTTACGGGCTGCTGCTGGTCATGCTGGCGTTCACTTTTTTCTGGAACGCTATCCTTCCACTTTATGAAGTGATCACTCTGCGGGCCCTGGGTACCGCCCGGGAGAAGTATGGCAAGGTCCGGTTGTGGGGATCTGTCGGCTTTATCGGCGCTGTCGCCACCGTGGGGGCGATCCTCGAGCTGATTCCGGTGAGCAATCTGCCCTGGCTGCTTTTACCGGTCTTTGCGGGGATTGCTGTTTCCGCTTTTCTGGTGCCGGCGGAGCAGGGGGAGCGCAAGCCGCCCGCCCCGAAAGGCAGCCTGAAAGCGATCGTGACCCATCCAGCGGTGATCACCTTCTTCCTGATGAACTTTCTGCTGCAGGTGTCCCATGGCGCCTACTACACCTTCTTCAGTATCCACCTTGAACAGCACGGCTACAGCAAGCTCTCGATCGGCCTGCTTTGGTCGCTGGGTGTGCTGGCGGAAATAGGGCTGTTTCTGGTGATGCATTACCTGACCAGGCATTTCACGGTCCGGCAGATTGTAATCGCGGCCCTGGGGTTGACCATGTTCCGCTGGATGCTGATCGCCGAGCTGACAGGGTTCGTTTGGGTCCTTATCTTTGCCCAGCTGCTGCACGCGGCCTCTTATGGCGCGCTTCACGCGGTGTCCGTTCAGTATATTCAGGGCTTTTTCGGCAAGCACCATCACGGCCAGGGGCAGGCGCTCTACAGTGGCCTGACCTTCGGGGCCGGCGGCGCCATCGGTGCCTGGCTCTCCGGCTTCCTGGTGGAAGGGTTCAGCACCTCGGCAGCGTTCTGGGGTAGCGCCGCCGCCATCGCTATTGGCATTGTGCTGACCTGGATCGGCCTTCGGCCACCCCCGGCCGAACATGACTGATCATTGCAGTTCTGATGCGATGGCGAGCAATGCGTTCGCTTGCGGGCTCAATGACCGGCCTTTCAGGCGGATGCCGCCCAGCAGGCGACTGACATCGTAGCTCACCGGCAGGCGAACCAGGCTGTCATCCACCATGCTCACCGGCAGAACACTCCAGCCCAGCCCCACTCCCGCCATGACCTTGATGGTTTCCAGGTAGTTGGTGGGAATCTGCAGTTTTAGCGCGAGCCCCTCGTCCAGAAACAGTCGGCTGACCGTGCGATAGGTCGCGGTACCGGTTTCCGGTAGCAGTGCGTCGTATTGCGCCAGGTCTGCCAGGGCGGGTTTCCCGATGGCCGCCAGAGGATGTTCCGGTGAGGCCACAAAGGCCATGGCATCTTCCCATCGTGTGGCTACTTCAAATGAGGAACCCATGCTTTCGCTCAGGGTCACAAACGCAAGTTCCGCGGTGCGTTTTTCCATCAGGTCCAGCGCGCTTTCGGAATCCATAAATTTGAGTTCCAGCGAGACGTCCGGGTACTCCCGGTTCAGTCGACGCAGCCACGCTGGCAAATGGTGCAGCCCGATATGGTGGCTGGCAATGACCGAGAGCCGGCCGGCAACACTGCCCCGGCGATCTGACAGCGCCAGACGGGCGTTGTGGACCTCGTCGATGATGCGCCGGGCGTGGGGCAGCAGACGGGCGCCGGCGTCTGTCAGCCGGATCGTCCGGTTGCTGCGGTCGATGAGGCGATTGCCCACCAGGTTTTCCAGGGCCGAAAGCCGTTTGCTGATCGCCGGTTGCGTCAGGTGAAGCCGTTCGGCGGCCTCGGAAAACGAACCCTGGTCAATGACGTTAACGAAGGCTTCCAGGAGGTGAGCATCCATGGGCTGTATTCCAATTCAGAATGGACAATATAAAAAACATGAATTGAGGTTATTCTGATGCTGGCGTTACAATAGGTCAACAACAGCGATTAACGAACAGGTGAGAGAGTCATGGCGGGAAAAACCTTATACGACAAATTGTGGGACGATCATCTCGTCAAACAGCGGGATGACGGCTCAGCGTTAATCTACATTGATCGCCAACTTTTGCACGAAGTAACCTCGCCCCAGGCCTTTGAGGGTCTGAGGATGGCGAACCGCAAGCCGTGGCGTCTGGATGCCAACCTGGCAGTGCCGGACCACAACGTGCCGACCACGGATCGTGAGAAGGGCGTAGAGGGCATTGTTGACCCGGTCTCCCGGATTCAGGTGGAAACCCTGGACAAGAACTGCGACGAGTTCGGCATCCTGGAATTCAAGATCAAGGACCAGCGCCAGGGCATCGTTCACGTGATCGGGCCGGAGCAGGGCGCAACCCTGCCGGGCATGTCCATTGTCTGTGGCGACTCCCATACCTCTACCCACGGCGCTTTCGGTTGCCTGGCCCATGGCATCGGCACGTCCGAAGTCGAACACGTTCTGGCCACCCAGTGCCTGGTACAGCAGAAGATGAAAAACATGCTGGTGCGTGTGGACGGCGAACTCGGCCCGGGCGTGACTGGCAAGGATGTGGTTCTGGCCATTATCGGCAAGATCGGAACCGCCGGCGGCACCGGCTATGCCATTGAATTCGGTGGCGATGCCATTCGCGGGCTTTCCATGGAAGGCCGGATGACCATCTGCAATATGTCCATTGAAGCCGGTGCCCGGGTAGGTATGGTGGCTGTGGATCAGACCACCATTGATTATGTGAAGGATCGTCCCTTCGCACCGAAAGGCGAGATGCGGGACAAGGCCATCCAGTACTGGAATACCCTGCACAGTGACGAGGATGCCGTTTTCGATAAAGTGGTAGAGCTGGACGGCTCGGCTATCCAGCCCCAGATCAGTTGGGGTACGTCCCCGGAAATGGTAGCGGGCGTTGGTGGAAACGTGCCGGACCCGGCGGCGGAAGAAGACCCGATCAAGCGGGAAGGCATTGTCCGCGCACTCAAGTACATGGGGCTTGAGCCCAATATGCCTCTTGCTGATATCAAGCTCGACCGGATATTTATTGGTTCCTGTACCAACAGCCGTATCGAAGACCTTCGCGAGGTGGCAAAAGTGGTCAAGGGACGGAAAGTGTCACCGACCCTGAAGCAGGCCATGGTGGTGCCGGGCTCAGGCCTGGTGAAGGTTCAGGCCGAGCAGGAAGGACTGGATAAGATCTTCCTTGAAGCCGGTCTGGAGTGGCGCGACCCGGGCTGCTCTATGTGCCTGGCCATGAATGCTGACAAGCTGGGCGAGGGTGAGCACTGTGCGTCCACGTCCAACCGCAACTTTGAAGGCCGTCAGGGCTTCGGCGGGCGTACCCATCTGGTGAGCCCTGCCATGGCAGCGGCAGCGGCCATTCACGGCCACTTTGTTGATGTTCGCGAAATGATGAGCGGAACGACCGGAGAGACAGCGGGAGAGCAGGCATGAAAGCGTTGAAGCAGCACAAGGGCATAGTGGCCCCCCTGGACCGGTCCAATGTGGACACGGACCTGATCATTCCCAAGCAGTTCCTGAAATCCATCAAGCGGACCGGGTTCGGACCGAACCTGTTTGATGCGGTCCGGTATATGGATGAAGGTCAGCCTGATCAGGACTGTTCAAACCGGCCAATCAACCCGGATTTCGTGCTCAATCAGGATCGTTACAAGTCTGCCAGCATCCTGCTGGCCCGCCGTAATTTTGGTTGCGGCTCCAGCCGTGAGCACGCCCCCTGGGCGCTGGAAGACTTTGGTTTCCGGGTGCTGATCGCACCGAGCTTTGCCGATATTTTCTACAACAATTGCTTTAAGAATGGCTTGTTACCGGTTGTTCTTGATGAAGAAACTGTTGATCAGCTGTTCTCCGAAGTGGAGTCCGAGGAAGGCTATGAGCTGTCGGTTGACCTTGAGGCCAGAACGGTGACCACGCCATCCGGGAAGGTTCACACGTTTGAAGTGGATGATTTCCGCAGGCATTGCCTGCTGAACGGGCTGGACGACATTGGCGTTACGCTCGAGGATTCGGATGTGATCCGCTCCTACGAGGAGAGCCGCCGTAAAACCGCGCCCTGGTTGTTTAGCAGCGGAGCATGATCAGTTGTCGGATTACGCCTTCGGCTAATCCGATGAAAAAAAAGGTCCTGTAAGGAAACACTATGCAAAGAACAGTATTAATGCTGCCGGGTGACGGCATTGGCCCGGAGATTGTCACGGAAGCAGAAAAAGTGCTTCGCAAGGTCAACGAGAATTTCAGTCTGGATCTGAATTTCGAATCGGCTCTCGTCGGCGGTGCCGCTATTGATGAATATGACACGCCGCTGCCGGAAGACACCTTGGCAAAGGCGCGGAGGGCGGATGCGATTATCCTGGGTGCCGTGGGCGGTCCCAAGTGGGACAAGCGTCCAATGGCCAGTCGCCCGGAAAAGGGTCTGTTGGGGCTTCGCTCCGGCCTTGAGCTGTTTGCCAACCTTCGCCCTGCGATTCTCTATCCGCAGCTTGCATCCGCGTCCTCGCTCAAACCGGAGGTGGTGTCCGGTCTGGATATCATGATTGTGCGGGAGCTGACCGGCGGCATCTATTTCGGGCAACCGCGGGGGGTGCGTGAGCTCGAGAGTGGCGAACGCCAGGGCTACAACACTTATGCCTATACCGAATCGGAAATTCGCCGTATTGGGCGTGTGGCGTTTGAAGCGGCACAGCAGCGCGGCAAGAAGCTGTGTTCAGTGGACAAGGCCAACGTTCTGGAAGTGACCGTGCTGTGGCGGGAAATCATGGAAGATCTGCGCCGGGAATATCCGGATGTGGAGCTGTCCCATATGTATGTCGATAACGCCGCCATGCAGCTGGTGAGGGCGCCCAAGCAGTTCGACGTGATTGTGACCGGCAACATGTTTGGTGATATCCTCTCGGATGAAGCGGCGATGCTGACCGGCTCCATCGGTATGTTGCCATCGGCGTCGCTGAACTCTGAAAAGCAGGGCATGTACGAGCCCTGTCATGGTTCGGCTCCGGATATCGCGGGCAAAGGCGTTGCCAACCCGTTGGCGACCATCCTGAGCGTGGCCATGATGCTTCGTTACAGCCTGAACGAAGAGAAAGCGGCAGAATCCATTGAAGCGGCCGTCAGCAAGGTGCTGGACCAGGGCCTCCGTACCGCGGATATCATGTCGGCGGATGGGCGCAAGGTGTCCACCCGCGAGATGGGTGACGCCGTTCTGGCGGCTCTCTAGCCGGTTTTTCAGGCGCGGATTATTCAGTTCCCGACAGCAGCGCGATGCGGCTGCTGCGGGATAATTCATCCCGTCCCTGGCAGCGATACAGACAGCGGGCGGGCATAAAATGAGGTTCAAAGGTCGCATGAAGCGAGTTGGACTTGTTGGTTGGCGCGGTATGGTGGGCTCGGTCCTCATGCAGCGCATGCGTGAAGAAAACGACTTTGCCGATATCGAGCCGGTATTCTTCTCAACGTCCCAGACGGGCAAGCCGGCGCCGGACGTTGGCAAAGATGGCGTGCCGCCCCTGCAGGACGCATTCGATATTGATGCGCTCAAAGCGCTGGATGTGATCGTTACCTGTCAGGGTGGGGATTACACCGGTGCGGTTTACCAGAAACTGCGTGACGCGGGCTGGGAAGGCTACTGGATTGACGCCGCCTCGACACTGCGCATGGCGGATCACTCCGTTATCGTACTCGATCCGGTCAACCGTAATGTCATCGATGAAGCCCTGGGCAGGGGCGTAAAAGACTACATCGGCGGTAACTGCACAGTCAGCCTGATGATGCTGGCGCTGGGTGGTCTGCTCGAGCAGGACCTGATCGAATGGATCTCGCCCATGACCTATCAGGCGGCGTCCGGTTCCGGTGCCCAGAATATGCGTGAGCTGCTCAATCAGATGGGCGAGCTCAAGGATAGTGTCGGCGCTGAGCTGGCAGACCCGTCCTCGGCCATTCTGGAGATCGATCGCAAGGTGACCGAAACCATGCGTTCTGACGGTTTTCCGACCGAACACTTCGAGGTTCCGCTGGCTGGCAGTCTGATTCCGTTTATCGACAAGCAGCTTGATAACGGTATGAGCAAGGAAGAGTGGAAAGCGGGCGTCGAGACCAACAAGATTCTTGGTCGCAGCGACAGCCCGATTCCCATTGACGGGATCTGTGTCCGGATTGGTGCAATGCGCTCCCATAGTCAGGCGCTGACCATCAAGCTGAGAAAAGACCTGCCGGTTTCAGAGATCGAGTCGATCCTGGCCCGGGCCAATGACTGGGTGAAAGTGGTTCCGAACGAGCGGGACGCCACACTTCGGGAGCTGACGCCAGCCAAAGTGACCGGCACTCTGGGCGTACCGATTGGCAGGATCCGCAAGTTGGCCATGGGGCCGGAGTATATCTCCGCGTTTACTGTGGGCGACCAGCTGCTGTGGGGGGCCGCTGAGCCACTCCGCAGAATGCTGCGGATTCTTCAGGAGCAATGACCTGTGCACGCAGAAGGCATGTTTATGCCAACTGCGTTTGATTTCAGGAAGCCCGACGGGGGCGAAGGCTGAAATATGTCTTCGCCCCTGTTATTTTTGGAACAATCATCGTTGCCGAACAACATCTTCCCCAACAATAGTGAAAAAACGGTACAAGGAGTGCGGCTGATTGATTGATAAAAGAGGTTTTATCAACAATACTTGCCAGACTGTTTGTTCAAAACATTACATAATAACGATAGAAAATTCGGCGGAAGTCATCCAACCTCGTCCGACACTGTTCTGCAGAACAGTAACGAACAACGGAGACTGGTAAGGAAAAAGCATGAAGGTACGCAAGCTTGCGGTTGCTCTGGCTCTAGCGGGAGGACTTGGATCAGGTGTCGCACAGGCGCTGGGTCTGGGGGAAATTGAGTTACAGTCCTATCTTAACGAGCCTCTGGACGCGGAAATTGACCTGCGACAAAGCGAGGGCATTGCGCCGGGCAATGTGTTTGTAAATCTCGCACCCCAGTCTGCGTTTGACAGAGTGGGCATCGACAGAAACTATTTCCTTACCAAACTGGATTTTCAGGTAACGACCGCGCCGGATGGCAGTCTTGTCGTTAACGTCTCTTCCCGCGAACCTGTTCGCGAACCCTATATCAACCTCCTGATCGAAGTGACCTGGCCGAATGGTCGCCTGATGCGCGAGTACGCGTTGCTTGTCGATCCGCCGGTTTATTCGGAGGAGTCCGGCGTTGAAGAGCAGGTGTCGGCCCCGACCGTCACCCAGGCCCGTCAGCCCGAACCGCAGGCCAGGCAGACCGCTCCGCAGACAACGCGGTCGACTGTTCCATCCACCACTTCTGGTGCGCGCACTCTGGGCCCTACCAATTCGGCGGATACACTCTGGACGATTGCGGCACAGGTACGCCCGAGCGATAACGTGACCATGCAACAGGTCATGCTGGCGATTCAGGACCTGAATCCCAACGCGTTTATCGATGGCAATATTAACCGCCTGATGCGCGGTGAAGTTCTGCGCATTCCCAGCGAAAGCCAGATCCGCAGCCGCAGTCGCGCCGAAGCGAATCGCGAAGTGGCCATTCAGAATCGGGCATTTTCGACGCCGGATCGTACCGTCGATGCAACGGCTGACGCCGGTACAGGTCAGGATGCTGCAGCGGGTGGAACGGCTGGTGGCGATCAGCTCCGTCTGCTGGCCGCCGACGATGCTGCTTCCCGTGATGCGACCGAAGGTGGCTCCGCCGGTGGTGGTGGAGAGCTGCCTGGTGGTGCTGATGCAGGCACTGCCGTTGCCATGGAGCAACTGGAAAGCGCCCGCCGCGAGAATGAAGAGCTGACCGGCCGGGTAGATGATCTACAGGACCAGGTGCAGACACTTCAGCGCCTGCTGGAACTCAAAAACAGTCAGCTTGCAGAAATGCAGGATGCCCAGGTTGATGGCGAACAGCCCCAGGCAACGGATGCGGCCGAGCCGGCTGCTACTGCCGATCCCGCTGACACCGCTGAAACGGCAGAAACGGCTGATGCGGCAGATTCCCAGGCCATGGATCAGGAAACCGGCGAGGGTGAAACCGACCAGCCGGAGGCCGTTGACCAGGCTGCTGAGCCAGAAACAACTGACGACTCAGGGATGGCCGGTGAGTCTGACATGACTGAAAGCTCTGACATGGCCGAGAGCACCGAACAGGCGGAAGGCGCTGCACCCGAGAGCTCAGAAGCTCCGGCCGAGTCAGCAGAGCCAGCGCCCGCGCCAGCGGAGCCGGCCGAGCAAGAGCCCGCCCAGAAGCCGTTCCCGGGCAACGTCATTGACATGATCGCCAACAATTATATCTATCAGATTGCACTTGGTGGCGGCCTCATTCTGCTTCTTCTGCTCCTGCTGCTGTTGGCCAGACGCAACGCCAATCGCGAAAAGGCGTTCTATGAACAGCTCAACGGCGAGTCTGCGTCAGACGATACCGATTCCTTTGATCTGACCTTTGACGAAGACGAGGATGGATTGGAATCGAAGGAAGATGCTGATGCCATCGCAGAGGCTGATGCCTACATCGCCTACGGCAGAAACGATCAGGCCGCACAGACGCTGGAGACCGCAATCTCCCGCGAGCCAAGCCGCGCGGACCTGCGCCTGAAACTGCTGGGCGTCTACGCAGACATCCAGGACCGGGAGTCGTTTGACAAGCAGTTCCGCGAAATTGAAGCACTGGAAGATGAACACGCCACGGCTGAAGCGGAAAACCTGCGGTCTCATATGGACGAAGCCGAATCCATGCCGAGCATTGACGATCTGGAGTCTCAACTCAGATCCGGCGGCTCCGAGCCGGAAGAGCGCACCTCCTACGAATCTGACTACAGTCTCCAGCCCGAAGAGGAATCGGAACTTCTGGAATCAGAGTTCGCGGAAACAGACTTCGAGGAGCAAGAGAAGTCTGACGATCCTGAAGCTCTGGAAGAGGATGATATCGATCTCGAGGATATGGACCTGGATCTCCCCGATACGGACGATACCCTGGTAGAGAAATCGGTGGAGAAGTCAGGTGATGATCGGGATGACCTGATTGAATATGATCTTTCCGGTCTCGAAACCGATGAGGATGAATCAGACACGTTGGAGGAGACCGCCGAAACTGAGGACGGTGACGACGAAGGTGCGTTTGATTACTCATTGGACGAAGACGATCTGACGGAAGAGGACGAAGACGACCTCAGCCTGGATTTTGATACGTCTGAGCTGGAATCAGACGACGAGCTGGATTCCGGGGCCGAAGCGGCTCCGGAAAAGAGCGAGGAAAAGCCCGCGACAGAGAAAACAGACGCCGAATCCGAGGAAGCCGGATTCGACGGCGAGCTGGATGAGTCCTTCCTCGATGAGCTGGACGCCGAACTCGACAAGGTGGCTGGCGAAGACGAGGCCTCAGAGGAGGGCGGCGAATCCGAGCTGGACGACCTGGAACTGGACGTATCTGACGAGGATCTGGCCCTGATGGAGGAGTTCTCTGAATCTGACGATGACGCTCCGTCCGAGAAACCAGCCGACTCCGATGAAGACGAGCTCTCTCTGGATGACGAGTTAGGGCTTGAAGATACTCTGAAGGGTGAAGAGCCTGCGGACCCGGAGCAGGAAATCGAAGGTGCCGAGGAAGCAAGCGAAGAGCTGGCCGAAAGCCAGCCCTCAGAAGCTCCGGAAGAGGGAGAGCCTGAAAGTGGCTCAGTTGTTCCGCCGGTTGCCTCGGATGTTGCCTCGGATGAGGAAACCTCGGGGCGGGATATTGATGAATCCGACCTGGGTGATGACGACGACTTTGACTTCCTGTCCGGAACAGACGAAGCGGCCACCAAGCTTGATCTGGCTAGAGCCTACGTCGAGATGGGTGACGTGGACGGTGCCCGGGATATCCTGGAAGAGGTGGCCCTGGAAGGCAACGAAGAGCAAAAGGCAGAAGCCCAGGATCTGCTCAAAAACCTGTCCTGATTCGTTATAATCAGGCAGCGTAAAACCGGAACGCCGGCGACCCGTGCCAGAGGTATGGGTTAGTCCGGCGTTTCTCGTGTGTGATCGATTATTTCGGGAAGTCCATTGTTCCAGCAAAGCCAGGCACTGACCACGGATATCGCTATTGGTAATGGCCGGGTGGTCATCGCCTTTGAATACGATGGCCGTGGATTCCACGGCTGGCAGTTTCAGAAGTCCGGTGTTCGAACCGTCGAGGACGAGCTCAATAAAGCGGTTGCGAAGGTAGCTGATCAGTCCGTTGATCTGGTTTGCGCGGGACGCACCGACGCTGGCGTCCATGCCAGTTATCAGGTGGCCCATTTCGAGACATCCTCGGTGCGGAATCTTCGGTCGTGGGTTATGGGCATCAATACGGCTCTTCCACAGGAAATTGCGGTGCACTGGGCAGGACAGGCCGTCGGTGATTTTCACGCGCGGTTTTCTGCGGTTTACCGGCGCTACCGATACATCATCTACAACCATCCGGTACGGCCGGGTATCCAGCAGGGCCAGGTGTCCTGGGTGTATCGTTCTCTGGACGCCGGTCGAATGCACAAAGCGGCCCAGCACCTTGTCGGTGAACACGACTTTTCCGCATTTCGCGCCGCCGGTTGCCAGTCCCGCTCGCCGATACGGTTTCTGGAGTCGATCAGTGTTACGCGGAAAGGCCACTTCGTGATAGTGGACGTACAAGCCAATGCGTTTCTTCATCATATGGTTCGCAATATCGCCGGCGCACTGATTGCAATCGGTACGGAGCAGAAGCGTACTGACTGGATTCGTGAGATACTTTCCACCAGGGACAGGCGGCTTGCGGGCGTGACGGCACCGCCCCAGGGGCTGTATCTTGTAGATGTGGGGTACCCGGTCGAGTTCGGGATTCCTGCCGCTGAATGTGGGCCCGGATTTGCCGCCCCCTGGTTCAGTGAGGATCAGAACCGGCCAATTCAGCCCACGCACATACATCGCAAATCCCGGGATTGATATGAGAACACGGGTTAAAATCTGTGGGCTTACCCGCCCCCAGGACGTCGTTGCTGCCGCGAACGCAGGGGCTGATGCCGTAGGCTTTGTGTTCTATGAACCCAGCCCCCGAGGCGTTTCCATCGAGACGGCGGCCGAACTGATCCGATCTCTGCCGGCCTTTGTTACGGCAACAGGGCTGTTCGTGAATCCGGAAAGGGGTTATGTCGAAGAAGTCCTGTCAAAAGTGCCGCTGGACCTGCTCCAGTTCCATGGTGATGAGACTCCGGAGTTCTGTCAGAGCTTTCCCGCCCGCTGGATCAAGGCAGTTCGGGTTCGGAACCGTGGTGATATCGAACAGGCATTCCGGGACTATTTTCGGGCCAGTGGGATTCTGGTAGACGCCTGGGTTGCTGATACTTATGGCGGTACCGGCCAGTCTTTTAACTGGGATCTGATTCCGTCCGTGCGCCCGCTGCCGCTGATATTGGCCGGTGGTCTGGCTTCTGATAACGTGGCGGCCGCGGTTCAACAGGTCCGCCCGTGGGGCGTCGACGTAAGCGGTGGGGTAGAGAGTGGCAAAGGCATCAAGCACACTGCAAAAATGACTGATTTCATAAGTGAGGTACACCGTGTCGATGAAACTGACTGAAGAAATGTTGAGTGGATTTCCGGATGCGCGCGGTCACTTCGGTGCCTACGGTGGCCGGTTTGTATCGGAGACCCTGTTCGATTCGCTGATGACCCTTGAGAAAGAGTATAAGCGGCTCAAAAACGATCCGGATTTCCAGGCGGCCTTTGACAAGGACCTTGCACACTATGTCGGGCGTCCTTCGCCGCTGTATCTTGCGGAACGCCTGACCCGGGAAACCGGCGGCGCGCAGATCTGGCTCAAGCGGGAAGACCTGAACCATACCGGCGCCCACAAGGTGAACAACACCATCGGGCAGGCGCTGCTGGCGAGTTTTCTGGGCAAGAAGCGGATTATTGCCGAAACCGGTGCCGGGCAGCACGGTGTGGCGACGGCCACCGTCTGTGCCCGCCTGGGCCTGGAATGTCACGTCTTCATGGGCGCCGAGGATGTTCAGCGCCAGTCCCTGAACGTTTACCGCATGAAACTGCTGGGTGCCACCGTGCATTCCGTTCAGAGCGGCACCAAGACCCTCAAGGACGCGATGAACGATGCCATGCGTGACTGGGTCGCCAACGTCGATGATACTTTTTACATCATTGGTACCGTGGCCGGGCCCCATCCTTACCCCTTGTTGGTTCGGGATTTCCAGTCGGTGATCGGTCGTGAGACCCGTCAGCAGTCGCTACATCAGGCCGGAAAGCTGCCGGATGCGCTGGTTGCGTGTGTTGGTGGTGGTTCCAACGCCATTGGCATGTTCTATCCCTTCCTGACGGATGAATCCGTTCAGCTTTATGGCGTGGAAGCAGGCGGGCTTGGCATTGAAACCGGCAAGCACGCGGCGCCCCTGAGTGCGGGACGCCCGGGTGTACTGCACGGCAACCGTACTTACCTGATGGAAGACGAAAACGGCCAGATTGCTGGCACCCATTCGGTGAGCGCAGGTCTGGATTACCCGGGTGTGGGTCCCGAGCACAGCTGGCTGAAAGATATTGGCCGCGCGCACTACGTCTCCGTCACTGACGACGAGGCGCTGGACGGCTTCCGTAAGCTGACACGGGTAGAAGGCATCATGCCTGCGCTGGAGACCGCCCATGCGGTCGCCTATGCCATCAAGCTTGCAGCCACCATGGACAAGGATCAGGTGGTGGTTATTAATGTGTCTGGTCGCGGTGACAAAGACATGCAGACCATTGCCAAGATCGACGGCATCGAGATGTAACGGTAGTAAAGGACGAACAGGAGAACACATGAGTCGAATTGAAGGGGTTCTTAAATCCCTCAAAGCCCAGGGTCGCAAGGCGTTAATTCCCTACATCACCGCGGGGGATCCCCACCCGGACCAGACCGTCGATCTGATGCACACACTGGTTGCCGCAGGCGCAGATATTATCGAGCTGGGGGTGCCGTTTTCAGACCCGATGGCGGACGGCCCGGTTATCCAGCAGGCCTGTGAGCGCGCTCTGGTACACGGCACCTCTCTTCGCCAGGTCGTGGGGATGGTCAAGACTTTCCGCGAAAAAGATGACAAGACCCCAATCGTGCTGATGGGTTATCTCAATCCCATGGAAGCCATGGGCTACGAGCAGTTTGCCAATACTGCGAAAGCTGCGGGTATTGACGGGATTCTGACCGTGGATCTGCCGCCGGAAGAGGCGGACGAGGTGGCGCCGCTGTTCACTGAACGTGACCTGGACGCCATTTTCCTGCTGGCGCCAACAACCACCGATGACAGAATTCGTTCGATTAGCGAACACTGTTCCGGCTATGTGTACTATGTTTCATTCAAGGGTGTCACCGGCTCTGGCAAGATTGATGTCGATGAAGTGGCTGCGAAAGTGGCGCACATTCACGAGCTGACGGCACTTCCGGTGGGTGTCGGGTTTGGTATCCGGGATGCTGAAACCGCCGCTGCGGTCGGACGGGTATCCGATGGTGTAATTGTTGGCAGTGTACTGGTGGATACAATAGCCCGTAATCAGGCAGATCCGGAGCAGTTAAAGCAAGCACTGACGGATCTGCTCCACCCGATGCGTGTGGCATTGGACAACCTGACTTCCTGACGGAAACGCATGCGTGGGGATCACAGGATAGGATGAGACCATGAGTAACTGGCTGGATAAGATCATGCCGAGCAAGATTCGCTCGGAGTCCAAACAGAGAATGGGCGTGCCCGAAGGGCTTTGGAAAAAATGCCCGAAGTGCGGTGCTTTTCTCTACAAGCCTGAGCTGGACAAGAATCTCGATGTCTGCCCCAAATGCAATCATCACCTGCGGATTACCGCTCGCCGCAGACTGGACGTATTCCTTGATCCCGACGGCCGCGAAGAGATCGGTGCCGATCTTGAGCCCTGGGATCGCCTGAAGTTCAAGGACAGCAAGCGATACAAAGACCGCCTGACCCAGAACCAGAAAGCCACCGGTGAGAAAGATGCACTGGTTGCGATGCGTGGCAAAACCATGGACATTCCCCTGGTGGCGGTGGCCTTCGAGTTCGGTTTCCTTGGCGGCTCCATGGGGCAGGTGGTTGGTGAGCGTTTTGTCCAGGCGGCGAATGTCTGTCTCGAAGAACGTATTCCCCTGGTCTGTTTTTCCGCCAGTGGTGGCGCCCGGATGCAGGAAGCGATCCTGTCGCTTATGCAGATGTCCAAAACCGCGGCGGTTCTGGAGCGCATGAAGCAGGAAGGTATTCCCTACATTTCGGTTATGACCGATCCGGTATTCGGCGGTGTATCCGCGAGTCTGGCGATGTTGGGCGATCTCAATATTGCCGAGCCCTATGCGCTGATCGGCTTTGCAGGCCCGCGGGTTATCGAGCAGACGGTTCGGGAGAAGCTGCCGGAAGGATTCCAGCGCAGTGAGTTCCTTCTGGACCACGGTGCGATTGACATGATTCTGCACCGCCATCAGATGCGGGAGCGCATTGCGGCCCTGCTGGCCAAGTTCTCCGGCCTTGAGCAGACGGCCAAGGAGCAACCCATCGAACTTGAGGTATCCGAAAGACCGGAATCCGATGTCCCCACCGAATGACCCTCCGGCCCGCGCGCCCCTGGCGCCGGGCCCGGATGCCTCTCTTGACCAGTGGCTGACTTACCTTGAATCGATACATCCGGCGGAGATTGATCTGGGCCTTGATCGGGTTCTGGTCGTGTTTCGGCGGCTGTTTCGCACTAATCCGTCTGCGCGGATCCTGACGATTGGTGGCACCAATGGCAAGGGCAGTACGGTGGTCGCGCTGGAGAAACTCCTTCAAAGCGCGGGCCGAACCACCGGTGCCTATACGTCTCCGCATCTGCAGCGTTATAACGAGCGGGTGCGGGTTAACGGCGTGGACGTGTCGGACCAAGTTATGGTCCGGGCCTTCGAAGCGGTTGAGGCGGCAAGGCGCTCGACGTCCCTGACCTATTTTGAGTTCGGAACCCTTGCGGCGTTCGTTATATTCCAGGAGGCCGGCGTCGAGAACTGGGTTCTGGAGGTCGGTCTTGGCGGGCGGCTGGATGCTGTCAATATTCTGGACGCGGAGCTTGCCATCATTACGTCGGTGGATATCGACCACCAGGCGTTTCTGGGCAACGACATTGAAACCATTGGATTTGAAAAGGCCGGTATCCTCAGGCCGGGCCAGACCGCTATTTTTGCAGATCTGAACCCGCCCCGGTCCGTTCTTCAGCAGGCCAGCGCCCAGAAGGTGAATCTGCTGCGCCCGGGACATCGCTATCAACTATTGGCGTCGCCAGAGCCGGTTCCGGTCGCGCAGGGTCCGACGGCAACAACCTCTGACCGTTGGCTCCACATCGATCAGGATTCCACCTGCATTCGCTTGCCGGATCACGGGCTTCCGGTCTACAGCCTGGCCGCCGCCGTTGTGGCCATCCGCAAGCTGGAGCCGGAGCTTTCGCCCGCTCTTATCGAAAGTACCCTCGCGAACCTTACGTTGCCCGGCCGTTTCGAGCGTGTTCAGGAATCACCGGCGGTAGTGGTGGATGTGGGGCATAATCCCCACGCTGCCCGCTGGCTGGCTTCCCGTGTAGGGGCGATCAGGCAACCCGGTCAACGGGTGTTAGCTGTGTATGGTGCCCTGGGCGACAAGGACGTGGAGGGTGTGGTTGAGGCCATGTCCGGTCAGGTTGATCAGTGGTTTTTCGGCGCTTTGGACGTGCCCAGAGGCCTCGGATGTTCTGAACTGGTTAAACGAACGGGCCAATTGAATGAAAAGCAGGTCCAGGGCTGTTTCGGGTCTGTGGAACAGGCGCTTTCGTCCGCTCTGGCGGCGTGCAGTGAGAGAGACCTGGTGCTGGTTTTCGGCTCCTTCTTCACTGTGGCGGCCGCCCGTGACGCGCTGCTTTGAAGGTATCTTAAAACTTCGTCATACCACCGGTGATGTTTTGAGTTCCGAGCCCGTGACAGTTAGTATCACCGTTAAAACCGGGCACTGCCGGCAAACAGGCATCAAGAGGGGTTATTCAGCGTGGACGGACTGAAACAGCGTATCATCGGAGCACTGGTGCTGGTTTCCCTGGCCGTCATCTTCGTGCCAATGATGTTCGACGAGCCACATTCGGAGCGTCAGACCACCACCATCAAGATTCCCGAGGAGCCGCCATTCCCGGAAGTGGACATGCCGGAGCCGGATACAACAGAGCCTCCCAGTTACCGGATTGAAGAACTGGACGGCGATTCTGCTGATCAGTCCGCCGGGTCTGGTGCTGACTCCTCGCAAAGCGCCACTGGAAGCGCCACCACCGATTCAGCCGTTAATCAGGCCCCGGCAGAGGCGCCCGAGCCGCCGGAGGCCGTTGAAAATACGTCCTCCGCTCCGGAAACGGCCTCCGAAGCCCCGGAGCAGAAGCAGCTTACTGAAGAGTTTACGCGGTCTCTGGAAGGTGCCTGGGTGGTTCAGCTGGGCAGCTTCGGCAGCAAGGAGAACGCCACCCGTCTTCGCGAAAAAGTGCGCGAAAAGGGATACAGCTCCCATCTTCAGCAGATTACCACCGGGGGCAGCGAGCTTACCCGTGTGTTCAGCGGTCCTTTTGCCGAGAAGGCTGAGGCGGAACGGGCCAAGCAGGCGCTGGACAAGGCATTCGGGCTCAATACTCTGGTTACCACCGGCGGCAAATAAAGTCGCCGGATTTCCTTCCTATCCTGTAAGTGTGGTTTGGTCAGATAGCGTTTCCTGATAGAATTCGCGCTTCCTAATTTGCACCGGATTTTTAATGGACGCGCTGATCTGGATCGACTGGGTCATCATTGCCCTGATAGCGGTATCCACTCTCATCAGTCTGAAGCGGGGCTTTGTCAAAGAAGCTCTGTCACTGGTGACCTGGGTGGGCGCCTTTATCCTCGCCCGTACCTTCCATCCGCAGATGCAGTCACTCCTTGAAAGCACGGTGGAAACCCCGCTGGTGCGGCTGATCGCGGCGTTTGCCATTCTTTTTTTCGGTACCCTCATTGTGGGGGCGCTGATCAACAACATGATCGGGCATCTGGTGCGCGTTACCGGTCTGTCCGCCACCGACCGGGTTCTGGGTATGGGTTTCGGCCTTCTGCGCGGGCTGGTGGTGGTGATTGTGGCAATTGCTTTTACCCGTTATACGCCATTGGCAGAGGATACCTGGTGGCGTACATCAATCATGATAGACCGCCTTGCGGTGGTGGAAGACTGGTCAAGACGAACCCTGGGTGACGAGTTCGCCCGGTGGCTTGGCCCGGCCGGTGAGGGCAAAGAAAGCCCTGCCGGCCAGCAGACGGATGACGCCGTGGCACCTGCGTCCGCGTCCCGTTAACATTCAGTTCAAAACGCTTGGGAGAATACCTCAGCCATGTGTGGCATTGTCGGCATAGTCAGTACCTCGAACGTCAATCAGTCGCTCTATGATGCACTGACCGTTCTTCAGCACCGGGGCCAGGACGCAGCGGGTATCGTTACCTTTCAGGACGAGCGTTTTTACCTTCGCAAGGACAACGGCCTTGTGCGGGACGTCTTCCGCACCCGGCATATGCGCCGCCTGGTGGGGAACGTGGGTATTGGCCATGTGCGCTATCCCACCGCCGGCAGCTCCAGCTCCGCCGAGGCCCAGCCGTTCTACGTCAACAGCCCCTACGGCATTACCCTGGCTCACAACGGCAATCTGACCAACGCTGACGAATTGAGCAATGATCTGTTCCGGACGGATTTGCGCCATATCAACACCAATTCGGATTCCGAGGTACTTCTCAACGTATTTGCCCACGAGCTGCAGAAGCTGGGCAAGCTTGACCCCACCAAGGACGATATTTTTGCGGCGGTGCGGGCGGTCCATCAGCGTTGCAAGGGCGCCTACGCGGTGATCGCCATGATTACCGGCTACGGCATCGTCGGTTTCCGGGACCCGAACGGCATTCGCCCGGCCTGTTACGGCGTTCGTCATACCGACAAGGGCGATGAGTACATGATTGCCTCGGAAAGCGTCGCCCTGAGTGCCGCAGGCTTCAGGCTGGTTCGCGATATTGCGCCGGGTGAGGCTGTCTATATCGAAACCGATGGTACGCTCTACACCCAGCAGTGCGCTGAAGAGCCGCACCTGTTCCCCTGTATTTTCGAGCATGTCTATTTTGCGCGGCCGGATTCCATTATTGACAAGGTGTCCGTCTACAAGGCTCGTCTGCGCATGGGCGAAACCCTTGCAGAAAAGGTTCTGAGGGAAAATCCCGATCACGATATCGATGTGGTCATGCCGATTCCGGACACCAGCCGCACGTCGGCTATGCAGATGGCCCATCGCCTGGGGGTCAAATTCCGGGAAGGCTTTATCAAGAACCGCTACATCGGCCGCACCTTCATCATGCCCGGCCAGAAAATGCGGAAGAAATCCGTGCGCCAGAAGCTGAACCCCATTGACCTGGAATTCCGCGGCAAGAACGTGATGCTGGTGGATGATTCCATTGTGCGGGGCACAACCTGCAAGGAAATTGTCCAGATGGCCCGGGACGCCGGTGCCCGCAAGGTCTACTTTGCCTCGGCTGCACCACCCGTTCGCTACCCGAACGTTTACGGCATCGATATGCCCTCGGTGAATGAACTGATTGCCCACGACCTCAGTGTCGAGGAAATCGCCAAGGTGATCGGCGCCGACTGGCTGCTGTATCAGGATCTGGAGGATCTGATCACCTGCGTCAATGATGTGAATCCGGATATTGAAGGCTGGGAATGCTCGGTGTTCGATGGCAATTACATCACCGGAGACGTGGATGCCGCGTATCTTGATAAACTGGAGGCCGCCAGGAATGACGAGCAACGCTTCAGCGCCGGCTCGGTCGATTCCTCCGATAACGGCATTATTGATCTCTACAACGACGAAGACTGAAACCGGCCCAGCCTGAACAGGAGCAAGCCATGACCCATTACCGCGAACAGCACGTCCTGATCCCCGAGTCGGATCTTGAGGGCATGTCCGTGGATACGCTTGCCGTCAGAGCCGGTCAGATCCGAACCGGTGAGCTTGAGCACAGCGATGCCATTTTCCCCACCTCCAGTTTTGTCTACGCCAGTGCGGCTCAGGCCGCGGCGCGATTTGGTGGCGATGAACCGGGAAATATCTACAGTCGCTTCACCAACCCCACGGTCCAGGCGTTTGAAGCCCGGCTAGCCGCGATGGAAGGCGGAGAGAGGGCGGTCGCTACCGCTTCCGGCATGTCAGCCATTCTGGCCACCTGCATGGCGCTGCTGACTTCCGGTGACCACGTTATCTGTTCACGGGGCGTATTCGGCACTACCAACGTACTGTTCCAGAAGTACATGGCCCGGTTCGGGGTGGAAACCTCGTTCGTAAAGCTTACCGATCAGGCGGGCTGGGAAGCGGCAGTGCGGCCGGAAACCCGGATGATTTTCATCGAGACCCCGTCCAACCCGCTGTGCGAAGTGGCGGACATGGCGAAACTGGCGGAGCTTTCCCGCGCCAATAATGCCCTGTTCGTGGTGGATAACTGTTTCTGTACACCGGTACTACAGCGGCCGCTGGAGCAGGGCGCGGATATCATTATCCATTCCGCCACCAAGTACCTGGATGGCCAGGGCCGTTGTGTTGGTGGTGCGGTCGTCGGCCCGGCAAAGCTTATGGACGAGATCTTCGGCTTCCTGCGTTCGGCCGGCCCGACCATGAGCCCGTTCAATGCCTGGGTATTCCAGAAGGGCCTGGAAACCTTACCAATCCGTATGCGCGCTCACTGTGACAATGCGTTAGAGTTGGCGACGTGGCTGCAAACGCAGGATACTGTTGAGGAAGTCTACTACGCTGGCCTGACCAGCCACCCGCAACATGAGCTTGCGAAAAAGCAGCAAAGCGGGTTTGGCGGCGTTCTGTCTTTCCGGGTAAAAGGCGGCCGGGAGCAGGCCTGGGCGTTTATCGACGCCACCCGGATGATTTCCATCACGGCCAATCTGGGGGATGTGAAAACCACCATCACCCACCCGGCAACCACAACCCACGGCCGTCTGTCTGATGAAGACAAAGAGCAGGCGGGCATTACCGAAAACCTGGTCCGGATTTCGGTCGGCATTGAGTCGGTATCCGATATCAAGACCGACCTTCAGAGAGGGTTTACGGTGCTCGAAAATCATCGTCAGGGAATCGTCTGAGCATTCATGGCCGAGAGTGAAAAAGCGAAGAAAAACCAGGAACTTTCTCCGAAACAGCTGAAGTTCCGGCGATATGTCTCGCAGGGTGCCCGGGAAGGCGCCGTGATTGCCCTCATTGCCCTGTGCATCTACCTGGGTATGGCCCTGGTCACCTTCAGCCCGTCTGACCCCGGCTGGGCATCGATCGGTCATGAGACGGTGGTGCAGAATCATGCCGGTCGCACCGGTGCCTGGCTTGCCAGTCTGTTGCGGGATTTTTTCGGTGATGTGGCCTATCTTTTCCCGGTAATGGTAGCCGGCTATGCGCTGATGCTTATCCGCCTGCGCAACAAGCCGATCGATCCCCATATTCCTCTGTTTCTGGTCCGGTTTGGTGGCTTTCTACTGATTCTGCTGTCTGCCACCAGCCTGCTTTCCCTTTATTCCGTATTTGGTCTGGGTGTCTCATCCGGTGGCGTGTTGGGCGCGGCCGCCTCGGAATCCATGGTCAAGTTCTTTAACCTGCCAGCGACCACTTTGCTGCTGATTGCCATTTTCCTGTTTGCGCTGACCGTCAGCACCGGGCTTTCCTGGTTCTGGCTGATGGACCGCATCGGAGCCGGCACACTCAGGTTGGGGCAGGGCATTGCCAGCCTTTTCCGCAAATCCGATAAAGCCAAGAAGCCTGAGCCCCGGGCCAATCCGAAAGCCGAGCCCCCCATCGTTCAGGATGAACTGACCCACTACCCGGCCACCGCCTCAAAGTCCGCCAAAACGCCCTGGTGGAAAAAGCTTATTCCCGGCAGGTCCGACAAGAAGCCGAAGCCGGCACAGAGAGAGCGTGTTGAGCCCGCCATTGACGGGGTATCGCCCGACATTGATTACGAGCAGCCCCGCCTGGAAAGCTTCAGTTCCCGGGATGCCGAAGTGCCAGCCAAAGCCCGGGCCAATGGGGCGGCGAACAAGAACAGCAAGCCGGCAAAATCTCTGAAAATTTCACCGTTCAAACGGGACGATCAGGAAAAAACCGGTAAAACGGGCGAGAAGCAGGGATCGTTGCTGGAGGATATCGAAAGCACCATTCCGCCTATCTCTCTGCTGGATCCACCAGAGGAGCGCAAGGAGCGGGGCTACTCGGAAGAGTCCCTGCAGCATATGTCCCGCCTGCTTGAAGAGAAGCTGGCTGACTTCGGTGTGTCGGTCGAGGTGGTGGAAGTCAATCCGGGCCCGGTGATCACCCGGTTTGAAATCAAGCCGGCCGCCGGCGTCAAGGTCAGCAAGATTTCCAATCTGGCGAAGGATCTGGCCCGCTCCCTGGCGGTGCTCAGCGTGCGGGTGGTGGAAGTCATTCCCGGCAAGTCCGTGGTTGGCATCGAGATTCCCAACGAAGAGCGGGAAATGGTTCGCCTGAGCGAGGTACTCAACGCCAAGGTGTTCCAGGAATCGTCTTCCGCGCTGACCATGGCCCTGGGCAATGACATCGGCGGCAACCCGATGGTCGCCAACCTGTCGAAGATGCCCCACCTGCTGGTGGCCGGTACCACCGGTTCCGGTAAGTCGGTGGGCGTGAACGCAATGATACTGAGCATACTGCTGAAGGCGACGCCGGAAGAGGTGCGCTTTATCATGGTGGACCCGAAGATGCTGGAGCTAAGCATTTACGATGGCATTCCCCATCTGCTGGCACCGGTAGTCACCGATATGAAAGACGCCGCCAACGCCCTGCGCTGGTGTGTGGCGGAAATGGAGCGCCGTTACCGCCTGTTGGCAAGCCTTGGTGTGCGGAACCTTGCCGGCTACAACCGCAAGGTCAGGGACGCTGCAGCTGCCGGCGAGCCAATCCTGGACCCGATCTGGAAACCGGACGAGTACCTGGCAAACGACGAACAGGAGCGCCCGGAGCTGGAGACGCTGCCTTTCATCGTGGTGGTGATTGACGAGTTCGCCGACATGATGATGATCGTCGGTAAAAAGGTAGAGGAACTGATTGCCCGGATCGCCCAGAAGGCGAGGGCGGCCGGCATTCACCTGATTCTGGCGACTCAGCGTCCGTCCGTCGACGTGATCACCGGTCTGATCAAGGCCAATATCCCGACACGTATGTCGTTCCAGGTGTCATCGAAAATCGACTCCCGCACGGTTCTGGATCAGGGCGGTGCGGAGCAGCTTCTGGGTCATGGCGACATGCTTTACCTGCCACCCGGTTCCGGTTTGCCGGTGCGGGTTCACGGTGCTTTTGTAGACGACGATGAAGTGCACCGGGTGGTCAAGGCCTGGAAAGCCCGTGGTGAGCCCGTCTATGTGGACGATGTGCTTAATGGCGCCGAGGGTGAGAGTCTTCCGGGCGTGCCCAACCTCAGTGAGGGTGGCGGCGACAGTGAGGGCGATGCCCTGTTTGATGAGGCCGTCGCATTTGTCACCGAAGGCCGCCGGGTATCGATTTCTTCGGTGCAGCGCAAGTTCAAGATCGGATACAACCGGGCGGCGAACCTGGTGGAAGCCATGGAGGCCTCCGGTGTGGTCAGTGCCGCCGGTAACAACGGCGCACGGGAAGTCCTCGCGCCGCCGCCCCCCAGAGATTAGGAGCCTATTTGTGAGAGATCGTTTCAGCAGTGTTCGTTGGCTGTCGGTGGTGTTTGTGCTGGCGCTGTCCGTCTTTCCTTTATCGGCCCTGAAAGCCCAGGAAACCAGCAAGGAGCAGGCCGCGGAACTGGCGGGGCTTCTGCAGGACTACCGCTCCTTTGAATCCTCGTTTATCCAGATCGTGGTTAACGAAAACGGCAACCAGGTTCAGGAAACCCGCGGCAAGCTGAAAGCCAAGCGTCCGGGGCTGTTCTACTGGGAAACCACATCGCCCCATTCCCAGTACATCGTTAGCGATGGTAATCAGGTGAAGGTGTACGATCCCGACCTTGAGCAGGTCACCATTCACGATCTCGACGATCGCGCAGCCACCACGCCGGCACTGCTGCTCAGTGGACAGGTGGACAATCTGAACGAGAAATACCAGGTGTCCTCCTCGGCAGAAGGGGGAGCAAACCGCGAGTTTACCCTCCAGCCCCGTAACCAGGATTCCCTGTTTCTGTCCCTGACGCTGACGTTCTCCGGTGACCGTCTGCAGGAAATGCGGATGCGGGACTCGCTGGGCCAACTCAGCGTGCTGAGCTTCATGGATGTAACCATTAACGGCAGTATTCCGGAGCAGGCCTTCACTCTTGATTACCCTGATTCGGTGGATGTGATCGGGAAAGACACCTGATGCAGGAAGGTCTGTTTGAGGAAGCGCCGGGTTTTCAGCCATTGGCAGCCCGAATGCGACCAGGCAGTCTTGATGAATACGTCGGTCAGGGCCACCTGGTCGGTCCCGGGAAGCCACTGCGCCGGGCGGTCGAACAGCGCCAGCTTCATTCCATGATTCTCTGGGGGCCGCCGGGTGTGGGTAAAACCACCTTTGCCCGGTTGCTGGCCAATCTAAGTGAACTCAGCTTCGAGACGGTATCCGCCGTGCTCAGCGGGGTGAAGGAGATTCGCGCTGTGGTTGAGCGGGCAAAGGCCCGCAAGCGCTCGGAAGGCCGCGACACGCTTCTTTTCGTGGACGAGGTTCACCGCTTCAACAAAAGCCAGCAGGACGCGTTCCTGCCCCATATTGAAGATGGCACCTTCATTTTCGTGGGCGCCACCACGGAAAACCCTTCCTTCGAATTGAACAGTGCGCTCCTCTCCCGTACGCGGGTCTACGTACTCAAGAACCTGGCCGATGATGACCTGATAGAGCTTCTGGAGCGGGCCCTGGTGTCGGAACAGGGCCTGAATGGCGAGATAAGAATTGAGCGCCAGGTTCTCGAAATGATCGCCACAGCCGCCGGCGGTGACGCACGCCGGGCACTGAACATCCTGGAAGTGGCCACGGACCTTGCGGAACCGGACGCGGGTGGTAACCCCAGGATCACCAGCGACCATCTTGAGCAGGTGTTGCAGACGAGTCTCAGGCGCTTCGACAAGGGCGGCGATGTCTTCTATGACCAGATCTCGGCGCTGCATAAATCCGTCAGGGGCTCGGATCCGGACGGCTCGCTTTACTGGCTGTGCCGAATGCTGGATGGCGGCTGCGATCCACTCTACGTTGCCCGCCGGCTGGTGCGTATTGCCAGCGAAGACATCGGTAACGCCGACCCCCGGGCACTGCAGCTTGCCATGGACGCCTGGCAGGCCCAGGAACGGCTGGGCTCACCGGAAGGCGAGCTGGCGCTGGCCCAGGCAGTCACCTATCTGGCGATGTCACCCAAAAGCGATGCCGTTTACAGCGCCTTTAACCAATGCATGGCGGACATTCGCAAGGACCCGGACTACGAGGTGCCGGTGCACCTGCGCAACGCCCCCACCAAACTGCTCAAAAGCATGGGCCATGGCAGCGAGTACCGCTACGCCCATAGCGAACCGGATGGCTTTGCCGCCGGCGAATCCTATCTGCCGGAAGCGATCCACCAGCGCCGTTACTACCAGCCGTTACAGCGCGGGCTGGAAATCAAGCTGGCGGAAAAACGCGACCGCCTCGACGAGAAAAACCGGAACAGCCCGCAAAAACGCTATCCGTCCCAGTGAATTCCGGCTTCTGGCCCGCCCTTGAGTCTGGAGCGGTGTAGCCACACGGCCTGTCAAAGGTATAATGCCTCTTCTTGTATTGGGCCAGTAACCCTGCGCCGTTAATCCCGATTCCATCAGAAACGACAAACTCAGGATAACCATGCTCGATCCCAAACGCGTCCGCTCGCAGACTGAAGAAATCGCCCGTCAGCTAAAGGTCAAACATTTCACCTTTGACCGGGCGACTTTTGATCAACTTGAAGAGCGCCGTCGCGCCCTTCAGGTAAAGACCGAAACCCTTCAGGGTGAGCAGAACCGCCGGTCCAAGTCGATTGGTAAGGCCAAGGCGGCGGGTGAGGATATCCAGCCGTTACTGGACGAGGTCGAGCAGTTGAAATCCGAGCGTTCGGCGGCTGAAGACGAGCTGAAAGTCCTGCAGGAGGAGCTGAACGGTTTCCTTTCGGCGATTCCCAATGTGCCTGACGAGGCCGTGCAGGAAGGAGACAGCGAAGACGACAACGTTGAAGTCCGTAAATGGGGTGAGCCACGGTCCTTTACGTTTGAGCCGAAAGACCATGTGGCAATCGGCGAACAGCTCGGCGGCCTGGATTTTGAAACCGCGACCCGTCTTGCCCATTCCCGGTTTGCGGTTATGCGCGGCCCTGTGGCCCGCCTGCACCGTGCACTGGCGCAGTTCATGATCAACCTGCACACCGATGAGCACGGGTACACCGAGGCCTATCTGCCTTACCTGGTAAACGCCGACACGCTCTATGGCACCGGGCAGCTTCCGAAGTTCGAGGCGGATCTGTTCAAGATGGAAGGCGATAACCCGCTTTACCTGATTCCGACAGCGGAAGTGCCCGCTACCAACCTGGTCAGCGATTCGATTCTGGCCGATGACGAGCTGCCGGTGAAACTGGTGTGCCATACCCCCTGTTTCCGTAGTGAAGCCGGCTCCTACGGCCGGGACACCCGCGGTATGATCCGTCAGCACCAGTTCGACAAGGTGGAACTGATCCAGATCGTACGCCCGGATGAATCAGACGCAGCCCTTGAAGCCCTGACCGGTCATGCCGAGAAAGTACTGCAGCTTCTGGAACTTCCGTACCGCCTGATGGACCTGTGCGGTGGTGATATCGGCTTCGCCGCCGCCCGCACCTTTGATCTTGAGGTCTGGTTGCCGGGGCAGGGCAAGTACCGTGAAATCTCTTCCTGCTCCAATACCCGGGATTTCCAGGCACGGCGCATGCATGCCAGATGGCGTAATCCGGAAACGAAAAAGCCGGAGCCGGTCCACACTCTCAACGGGTCGGGACTGGCTGTGGGAAGAGCGCTGATTGCCGTGCTGGAAAACTACCAGCAGGAAGACGGCAGCGTTCTCGTACCTGAAGTTCTGAAACCCTATATGGGGGGCATGGAAAAGATCCAATGAGCGATAAAGTCAGTGATGCACCATGGAAGGGCGTAGGGGCCAAACCGGCCCCGGTTCGGTACAGGAAAAACCCGGTCACCGAGAACCCGAACAGCTCTGAAGGTGAAGTGGCACTGGTGGGTGCGGGGCCGGGCGACCCGGAGTTGCTGACCCTGAAGGCCTGGCGCCTGATCCAGTCTGCCGAGGTGGTGCTTTACGACCGGCTTGTGTCGGACGAGATCCTCTCCCTGATTCCCGATTCCGCCGAAAGGATCCATGTCGGCAAGCAGCGGGCAAACCACACCTTGCCCCAGGACCAGATCAATAACCGCCTGGTGGAGCTTGCACAACAGGGGCGGAAAGTCGTGAGGCTGAAGGGCGGCGACCCGTTTATTTTTGGGCGTGGGGGCGAAGAGATTGAAACCCTGGCGGCTGCCGGCGTCCGTTTTCAGGTGGTCCCCGGTATCACGGCTGCTTCAGGTTGTGCCGCCTATGCGGGCATTCCTCTGACCCATCGGGATTATGCCCAGTCGGTGCGGTTTGTCACCGGACACCTTAAAAACGACACCTGCGATCTGCCCTGGAAAGACTTTGTTCAGAATAATCAGACGCTGGTGTTCTACATGGGCCTGGTGGGTCTGCCCATCATATGCAGGCAGCTGATCGCCCATGGCATGTCCGATGATATGCCTGTCGCACTGGTTTCGCGGGGCACAACGCCGGAGCAAAAGGTGGTGACGGGAAACCTGTCCAATATCGTTGAGCGGGTCGATAGCCAGGCTGTCTCGCCGCCAACGCTGGTGATTATTGGTCAGGTAGTGGCGCTGCGAAGCCGCCTTGACTGGGTTGCAAGTGTACCCATGCAACCCGGCCCGGCTTAACCTCTGCGCTTGGGCAGTACGTCTTTCAGCTTGTCGCGCATCTCGTGCAATGCTTTTTCTGTGGTTTCCCAGTCGATGCAGGCGTCAGTAACCGACACGCCATACTTCAGGTCCGCCAGATTTTCCGGAATCGACTGGTTGCCCCAGTTCAGGTGGCTTTCTACCATCAGGCCCTGAATGGACTGGTTGCCTTCCAGAATCTGGTGGGCAATGTCCTGAATCACCAGCGGCTGGATCGCCGGGTCCTTGCTGGAATTGGCGTGGCTGCAGTCGACCATGATGGACTGGCGCAGTTTCGCCTTCTCCAGTGCCTGTTCGCATAGGGCCACATTCACCGAATCGTAGTTGGGCTTACCGCCACCGCCGCGCAGAACCACATGGCCGTAGTTGTTGCCACGGGTACGGATGATGGCCACCTGGCCCTGCTGATTGATGCCGAGAAAACTGTGAGGGTGTGACACGGATTTCATGGCGTTTACCGCTACGTCCAGGCTGCCGTCGGTGCCGTTCTTGAAACCGATGGCCATGGACAGGCCGCTGCTCATTTCCCGGTGGGTCTGGGATTCAGTGGTGCGGGCGCCAATGGCGGACCAGGAGATGGTGTCCTGCAGGTACTGGGGTGAAATCGGATCCAGGGCTTCGGTTGCCGTGGGCAGACCCAGCTCGGAAATATCCAGCAACAGTCTGCGGCCGATGTGCAGGCCCTGTTCGATATCAAAGGTGTCGTTCAGGTGCGGATCATTGATCAGCCCTTTCCAGCCCACGGTGGTGCGGGGCTTCTCGAAGTAGACTCGCATGACAATCAGCAGGGTGTCGCTCAGCTCGTCGGCCAGTTTTTTCAGCTTCTGGGCGTACTCACGGGCCGCATCGACGTCGTGAATAGAGCAGGGGCCGACCACCACAAACAGACGGTGGTCCTTGCCATCCATGATGTCGTAAATGGCCTGGCGGCCTTTTTCCACGGTGTCTGCCGCTTTTTCAGACAGCGGCAATTCCTGCTTGAGCGCTTCAGGGGTGATCAATCGTTCCTGACTCGCCACATTGAGATTCTCTAGTTTGGTGCCCGACATGCTTTTGTTGTCCCTGATTCTGACCTTTGCCATCGGGGATGGTGTATAACTGAGTGCGGCAACCCCGGGGCATGTAATCTGGTTCGGCGGGGTATGATTGCGGTAAACCCCTGTGAGGTGGTTATACTGCGTTATTTAACCCACCTTTTCAACGCTTCTGACGCGCGGAGAATGGATGCAGCAAGGCAGGCAGAACAGGCCCGAATTACTGTCGCTGGAACAGGCCACAAAACGGATTGACGACGTGCTTTCGGGTATCCGGGTTCCGGACCTTCCATACCCTGTCGGCAAGCTCGACAAAGACGCGATTAGCGACTGGACGCCCCTGTTGATGTCCTGCTGGACCGAACAGCGGGACGAGCCGGTGACGCATGTTCTGCGATCGGTGTCCCTGACCTGGTCGGTGCGCCAGATCAACGCTGCCTATGTCTCCGACCGGATCATGGATGTATTCCTCAAATCCAGCGGTCTTCACCCCGAGCTCGCCCGCCGCATTGCCCGCCTGCGTTTTTTCCTGGCCTGGCGGATGAACCTGGAAGGCGCGGACGTGTTCAGCGACACCCTGCTGGAATGGCTCGACAGTCTTCAGGACCTCCGGGGCTGGAGTAACAGTGGCGGGCGCTCTGCAAAAATTCTCCTGGACCAGCTGGATTCGTTGACCATTGAAGTGTCCGGCTGTTTTGAGCACGGCGACAAGGAACCGGTGATGGCGTTCTGCCGTCAGTGGAAAGAAGACGCCGAAAAGCGTGAGCAACAGACCGGGCGGCTGCGGGAACGGCTCTTGAAGACCGAGCAGGGGGCCGCCCGTCAGCGCCGGGCAGAGCACACGGCCCGTGCCCTGATTGGCCGGGCCATGAAGGGTCGGCACTTGCCTGAACCTGTGGTCAGCTTTGTGATGAATACCTGGTTCGGGCTGCTCAAGCAGATTGTCTGGGAAGAAGGCCTGGAGGGCGAGAACTGGCGCCACGCCAGCAAACTCCTCGAATGGCTGGTATGGATCGGCGACCCCACACTGTCTGACAGAGACAGAAACCGGCTTTATACCGTAGGCGAACAGATCGGCGATCGCATCATTGATGTCTGGAACAGGCTCAATAAAGAGCCGCTTCCGGAACAGGCCCTTGCCGGCATTCAGGATGTAATGGTTCAGCGGCTGCGGGGAGAAACGCCCGCGCTGGTGCCCGCCTTGCCACCGCCGGACCGGTTTTCCTGGGATTCCGCCTGGCTGGAACTGGAGCCGGTACCGGAACCGGAGTATCAGGAAATGAAGCACACCTGGTATGTCGAGGGCGAAGGGGCGAAAGAGCAGAGGCGCTTCTTTCTCGCGCTGTTTGAGGATACCCGTGAGGTGCTCTGGACCAATGGCGCTGGCGTCAGGCTCGGATTGCAGTCCTGGACCCGGTTCAAGGCCGAGTTTGAAAATGGCCACCTGCGGCGGCTTCCGCCAGTGCGACCGTTCGGGGAAGTGCTCGCGGAAACGATGACAGCGCTTTCCAGCGTACTTCACCGGCAGATGGTGCAACGGAAAAAAGCCGCGGAAGACGCGCGCCAGCGTGCGGAAAAGCTACGGCATGAAAAGGAAGAGGCGGAAAAGCAGCGGGCGGAGGAACGTGCTGCCAAGGAGGCGGCGATAGAGAAGCAGCGCCAGGAAGCGGAAGCCCGTCGCCAGGCCGACGAGGAGGCGGAAGCCGAGCGCCTGCGCGTTGAGAAGGAGGCCGCTGCCCGTACCCTGGTCGAAGGCATCAAACTTGGGGGCTGGATCGTTGTGGAAAACAGCGAGTCGCCCACAGAGCCTCAACGGCTGAAGCTGGCCGTCAGGATTAATGCCTCCCGGAAACTGGTGTTTGTAGATCGGTTGGGCCTGAACCGTCGGGAATTCCTGGAAGATGAGCTGATCGAGGAGGTCGTCGGGGGCCGGGTTCGGGTGTTGGGCGCTTCCGCGGAATTTGACGACACCCTGTCACGGGTTGTGGGTCGAATTCGTGTCGGCCGGTAAGGATTCAGCCAATAATAAAAGCCCTCAAGGGCGTTCAGGGGTAAGAACGATGAGCGATATCGATTACAGCTTTGGCAATGATGAGGACGGGGCACCCGACATACCCGGGGACAACCGCTCTGAATACCGCCTGACTGGAAGCGCACAGGTGACGCTGGAGCTGGAATCTTCGGAGCCGGAGAACGACGATAACACAGCGGAGTCGGCAGGCCGGACGCTGGTTTCGAAAACCCGCGATCTGTCTGCCCAGGGATTTTGTCTCACCACGCGGGAGCCACTAACAGAGAATGCGTTGCTTACCGCCTGGGTCCGGCTCGATAGCGAGCCGGAGGCGTTTCAGTTGACCGTGGATGTAGTCTGGTGCCGTCCGACGTCTGCAGGCCAGTGGCTGGTAGGCCTTCGTATTCTGGAGTCGGACGACACCTCGTACCTCGAATGGGTCGAGGCCGTGGCGAGCGCCATGTCGGAAAACTGAGGGCTCACTCCTCCAGTTCACCCATACCAGTAATATTGAACCCGCCATCGACGTACATGATTTCACCGGTGATGCCACTTGCCATATCCGAGCACAGGAAGGCAGCTGCATTGCCCACTTCTTCGGTGGTCACATTCCGCCGCAGGGGCGCCCGCCTGGCGTTTTCCGCAAGCATTTTCCGGAAGCTCTTGATACCGGACGCTGCCAGGGTTTTGATCGGCCCGGCAGAAATGGCATTCACCCGGATGCCGTCCCGGCCCAGGCTGCCCGCCATGTAGCGCACGTTGGATTCCAGCGATGCCTTGGCCAGACCCATCACGTTATAGTTCTGAAGTACTTTTTCGGCACCCAGGTAACTCAGGGTCAGCAGGGCGCTGTTTTCGTGCATCATGCCTCTGGCCGCCTTGGCCAACGCGACAAAGCTATAGGAGCTGATGTCGTGAGCAATGCGGAAGCCTTCACGGGTGGTGACGTCGACAAAATTGCCGTTCAGTTCGTCGCCCGGCGCAAAACCGACCGAGTGCACGATAATATCGATCTTGTCCCAGTGCTTGTTCAGCTCGGTAAATACGTTCTCGATTTCCTCGTCACTAGCCACATCGCAGGGGAAAATCAGATCGCTACCCCAGCCCTCGGCAAACTGCGCGACCCGGGGTTTAAGCTTTTCATTCTGGTAAGTGAATGCCAGTTCAGCGCCTTGCTGATGGAATGCTTCGGCGATGCCGTGGGCAATGGAAAGTTTGCTGGCGACGCCGACAATCAGGGCCCGTTTACCACTGAGTAATCCCATAATGATTCTCCCTTTGATTCAGTTCAGGGCATTATCCCTGAACCGGCTTGATGTGAGTAACACTCAATTGGTCGTAGTATTCCGGGCGTCAGCTGTAGAACATCGATGCATTTAACAACTCCCGGGTGTAGTCGTGCCGGGGATCCTGAAATATGCTGGCGGCATCGCCGTATTCCACAATGCTACCGTTTTTCAATACCATAAGGCGGTGACTGAGCGCCCGCACCACGGCCAGATCGTGACTGATGAACACATAGCTTAGACCATATTTTTCCTGCAGATCCCGCAGCAGATGAATCACCTGCTTCTGGACGGTTCGGTCCAGGGCAGAGGTGGGCTCATCCAGAACAATCAGTTCCGGTTGAAGCACCAGCGCCCGGGCAATGGCGATACGCTGGCGCTGGCCCCCGGAAAACTCGTGGGGGTAGCGGTGCCGGGCGTCCGGGTCCAGGCCGACATCCCGCAGTGCCTGGATGACCCGGCCATCCTGCTCGTCGGCGGTGGCTGGAGAATGAATCTCAAGGCCTTCCCGCACAATCTCGGCAACCGACATTCGTGGGCTGAGACTCCCGAAGGGGTCCTGGAAGACAATCTGAATCTGCCGCCGGTAGGGACGGAACTCCTTCTGGGTCAGAGGCCCCAGTTCCCGCCCGCCAAGCCGGATGGAGCCGGTGCTGCCGGTTAGCTTAAGCAGGGCGTGGCCTATGGTGGTTTTCCCGCTGCCGCTTTCCCCGACGATGCCCAGTGTTTCCCCACGGTTGAGGGAGAAATCGGCCTGGTCGACTGCCTGGAACCAGGTTTTTGGCCGGCCGAATAGTGATCGCCTGATGACGAACCGAACGTCCAGGCCGGATACTTCAAGCAGGGGTGTGTCCTGAACCCGCACGGCTGAGGGCGAGGCGGGCGGCTCCGCGTCCAGCAGTTTACGGGTGTAGGGGTGCTCCGGGTTCTGAAACAGGGTTTCCGTTGGTGCCGTTTCAACCACTTTGCCCTGTTCCATAACCACCACCTGGTCCGCGTAGCGCCGCACAATGGAGAGATCGTGGGTGATTAACAGAATGGCCATGCCCAGCTTATTCTGCAGGTCTCTGAGTAGTTCCAGCACCTGCTTCTGCACCGTCACATCCAGAGCCGTGGTGGGCTCATCGGCAATCAGCAGGTCTGGCTCATTGGCCAACGCCATGGCAATCATTACCCGTTGCTTCTGGCCACCGGACAGTTGATGCGGGTAGCTGGACAGGCGCTCTTCCGGATTCGGTATGCCTACCAGTTCAAGCAGTTCAATGCAGCGTTTGCGGGCCTCGGCATCCCGGAGCCCCCGATGTAGCGCCAGGGTTTCCGCAATCTGCTTCTCCACCGTGTGTAACGGGTTCAGGGAGGTCATGGGTTCCTGGAAGATCATGCTGATTTTCCGGCCGCGGATCTGGCGCAGACGCTTGTCGCTGATGCTCAGCATATTCTCGCCGCGGAAAAGGATGCTGCCGGAGGGATAGCGCACATGGCGCTCGTCCAGCAGGCGGAGAATCGACAGAGCCGACACTGATTTGCCAGAGCCGCTTTCGCCCACCAGTGCCAGCGTCTGGCCTTCACTGATGGACAGGGAAAGACCGTCCACCGCCGGGGCCGCCCCGTCAAAGGTCAGTGAAAGATCGTTGATTTCCAGCAAGGTCGACATATCAGTTCTTTCTCGGGTCGAATGCATCACGGACGGCTTCCCCAACAAAAACAAGCAGGGTCAGCATCACGGCCAGGGTCACGAACGCGGAGATACCCAGCCAGGGCGCGTGCAGGTTGGCCTTGCCCTGGGCAATCAGTTCGCCGAGTGAAGGCGAGCCCGAGGGCAGCCCGAAGCCCAGGAAATCCAGGGAGGTGAGCCCGGTGATCGCGCCGGTCAGAATAAACGGCAGAAAGGTCAGGGTGGCCACCATGGCGTTGGGCAGGATATGCCGGAACATGATCTTGCCGTTGCCCAGCCCCAACGCGCGGGCCGCTTTGACGTACTCGAAATTACGGGCCCGCAGAAATTCGGCCCGAACCACATCGACCAGCCCCATCCAACTGAACAGCAGCATAATGCCCAGCAGCCACCAGAAATTCGGCTGCACGATACTGGACAGAATGATCAGCAGATAGAGCACCGGCAAGCCGGACCAGATCTCGATAAAGCGCTGGCCGAGCAGGTCCACTTTGCCGCCGTAGAAGCCCTGAATGGCGCCCACTGCCACGCCGATAATGCAGCTGAAAAAGGTCAGAGTCAGACCGAATAGCACGGAAATGCGGAAACCATAGATTACTCTGGCGGCCACGTCGCGCCCCTGGTCGTCAGTGCCTAGCCAGTTCACCGGGCTGGGCGGCGCCGGGGAGGGTACATCCAGTTTGTAGTTGGTGGTGTTGTAACTGAAGGGGATGGGGGGCCAGAGCATCCAGCCGTTTGCCTTGATCTCCTCGGCCACAAAATCGTCCCGGTAGTCCGCTTCCGTCGGCAGGAAGCCGCCAAAGGTTTCATCGGACACCGTTTCGAACACCGGGAAGTAAAGTTCCCCCTGGTAGGAAATGGCCAGTGGCTTGTCATTGGCGATCAGTTCAGCGCAAAGGGACAGGCCGAAGAGCGCCAGAAATATCCATAACGCCCAGAACCCCCGGCGGTTCCTGCGGAAGTTACGAAGGCGGCGTTGCTGGATCGGGGTGAGGGTCATGCACCCTCCCGGCTTTCAAAATCGATGCGCGGGTCGACCAGCACATAGGTGATGTCGCTGATCAGTTTCAGCACGAGTCCCATCAGGGTGAAGATATAGAGCGTGCCGAAGACCACCGGGTAATCCCGGTTGAGGGCAGCTTCAAAGCCCAACAACCCAAGGCCGTCGAGGGAGAAAATTACCTCGATCAGCAGCGAGCCGGTAAAGAACAGCGACACCAGCACGCCCGGGAGGCTGGCGATCACAATCAGCATGGCGTTGCGGAACACATGGCCGTATAACACCTGTTTTTCCTCAAGGCCCTTGGCCCTGGCCGTCACCACATACTGTTTGCTGATCTCGTCCAGAAACGAGTTCTTGGTCAGCAGGGTGAGGGTGGCAAAGCCGCCGATGACATTGGCGGTGACCGGCAGCGCCAGGTGCCAGAAGTAGTCGCCGACCTGCTGGTACCAGGTCATCTGATCGAAATCGGAGGAGGTCAGGCCGCGAAGCGGGAACCAGTCGAGGTAGCTGCCACCGGCAAACAGCACGATCAGCAGAATGGCAAACAGGAAGCCGGGGATGGCATAGCCGATGACAATCGCCGTACTGGTCCAGACATCAAAGCGGGAGCCGTCGGTGACCGCTTTGCGAACCCCCAGCGGAATGGAAATCAGATAAATGATCAGCGTTGACCAGAGCCCTAGGGAAATGGAAACGGGCATCTTGTCGACAATCAGTTCGGTGACGGTCTGCTGCCGATAGAAAGACTCGCCAAAATCGAAGGTGGCGTAGTCCCCGATCATTTTAAGAAAGCGTTCGTGGGGCGGCTTGTCAAAGCCGTACATGACCCTGATTTCTTCCAGCAGTTCGGGTGGGAGCCCCTGCGAGGCGCGGCTGTCACCTCCGCCAGATACTTCTCCGCCGGAACCGCCCCCGCTGGCCCGGTCCAGAGCGCCGCTGCCAAACCCCTCGATTTCAGCAATCATCTGCTCAACAGGGCCGCCAGGTGCGGCCTGAACAATAAGGAAGTTCAGCAGCATGATCCCCAGCAAAGTGGGAATGATCAGCGCCAGGCGTCTGAGAATGTAGCTGCCCATTTACAGGGACTCCATGTGCAATCTGTCAGGCAATGGCAGCATGAATCAGCGTTCGACCCACCAGTTGTCTACATCGGCGCCGTCTTTAGGGACAGTTTCCGGGCGTTTCAGGAAAGACCAGTAGGCGATCCGGTCACTGGCAAGAAACCAGTTGGGAATCACGTAGTGGTGATGCAATAGCACCCGGTCCAGTGCTCTGGTGCGGTAAACCAGCTCTTCACGACTGGGTGCCTGAATCAGGTATTCCACCAGTTCATCCACGACCGGGTCACTGACGCCGGCAAGATTCCGGGTGGCATCGCTATCGGCAGAAGAGCTGTGCCAGTAGCCGCGCTGCTCGTTACCCGGGGAGTCCGACTGGGGGAAAACGCCCACGGTCATGTCAAAATTACGGGTACGCCAGCGTTGGGTGTACTGGTTGGAATCCACCAGCCGCACGGTGACATTGATGCCCAGTTTTTCGAGGTTGTTCTTGAATGGCAGAACCACCCGTTCAAAGGTCTTCTGGAACAGCATGATTTCGAAGGCCAGCGGCTCACCCGTGGCGGTATGGGTCATGACACCATCTTTAATTGCGTAGCCGGCCTCTCGCAACAGTTGCAGAGCGTCTCGCAGGTTGGTCCGCATGGTGCGGTCGCCCTCGGTTGAAGGCGGCTGATATTCGGTGGTGAAAACGGAGTCGGGTAGCTGATCCCGATAGGGCTCCAGTATTTCCAGTTCGCGGCCTTCCGGCAGCCCCGAGGACGCCAGCTCGCTGTTCTCGAAGTAGCTATCGGTTCGGGTATATTGACCGTAAAACAGGTTCTTGTTGGCCCACTGGAAATCAAAGCCGTGGGCCAGGGCGCGGCGCACTTTCGGGTCTTTGAAAACGTCCCGGCGGGTGTTATACACGAAGGCCTGCATGCCGGCCGGGCGATTGTGCTCAATGGCTTCTTTCTTGATCTTGCCGGTTTCAAAAGGCTCGCCTGTATAGGCCGTCGCCCAGTTCTTGGCCTGGGACTCCACGCGGAAGTCGTAATTACCGGCGCGGAAAGACTCAAGCGCGACGGTATCGTCGGTGTAGTACTCGAAGCCGATGGTGTCGAAATTAAAGCGACCTTTGCTCACCCCAAGGTCCTTTGCCCAATAGTCTTTCACTCTCTCGTAATTGACAAACCGGCCCGCCTCGAACTTGCCGATACGGTAAGGGCCGCTGCCTACGGGGATGTTGAGTCCGTTTTCACCGAACGTGCGCTCTGCCCAGTAATGTTTCGGAAGGATGGGCAACTGGCCAAGAATCAGTGGAAGCTCGTGGTTAACCGTGCTGGAAAAGTCGAAACGGACCCGATGCGGGCCTTCCACGGTTACCTCGCTGACATCATTGTAATAGCTCCGGAATCTTGGATGGCCTTCGGTTGTCAGCAGTTCAAATGAGAACTTCACGTCTTCGGCGGTAATAGGCTCGCCATCATGGAACCGCGCTTCCTTGCGAAGGTTATAGATGACGTAGCTTCGATCTTCCGGGGTTTCAATGGATTCGGCGATAAGGCCATAGACGGAAAAGGGTTCGTCGGCAGAGGAGACCAGCAGGGTGTCGTATACATAGGTGCCAACGCCCTCTGCAGCAATACCCCTGGCAACGAAGGGGTTAAAGGAATCGTAGCCATTGGCAATGACGGCCCTTTTCAGCGTGCCGCCTTTGGGGGCGTCTGGATTGACGTAGTCAAAATGATCAAACCCTTCCGGATACTTGACCTCGCCATGCATTGCGAGCCCATGTTGTGCTTCTACTTCCGCGGCGGCAGGCGCTGCCCCCATCGCAAGCATCAGGCTGGCGATGATCAGGAATGGACGAAGAACCGTTTCAAAGGGCGTTGAAGCATTATGTTGTTTTGTCATAGAGCTCGCGCGTTCCATTGGACACAGGGTTCAGAGGACTCAAGGATTAGAGGCTCAGGGGCTGTTTCTGACATCAACGTAGAGTACCAGACTTTGCCCGGGCTGGAGATAACGCCCCGTGTTCAGGTTGTTCCAGCTTGCGATGTCGCTCACATTGACGGCAAAACGGTTGGCGATGCGGGCGAGGGAATCGCCTTTGCGAACACGATAGCCCACTTTCCTGACCATGGCTTCTGTCCTGGGGGCAGAGACCATCTGCTCGGCCTGGGGTGATTTGGACCAGATCACCAGATCCTGACCCGGCATCAGCGGGTCGCCCGGCGCCATTCCGTTCCAGGAAGCCAGCTGCCGAACACTGATTTTATGCTCCCGGGCGATATCCCAGAAAGTGTCGCCGGAACGCACGCTGTAGTCGATCCGCGTGCCGTCGGCATCCTTGTCCAGTCGCTTCTGCTTCCGGCTCAGACGTTCCGCCGCGCTCAGGCTGTACGTGCCGGATTTCTTGCTGGCAGCGGGGATCATCAAACGTTCACCGATCTGGATGATGTGGCTGTTCAGCTTGTTGACCTGCTGGATGACCGAGGCAGTTGTGCCGTAACGCTGGGCAATGGTGCTCAGCGTGTCGCCAGCGGCCACTTTATAGCTGTTCCAGGAGACCCGGTCTGAAGGGTTGATATTCTTCAATGCGGTGCGGAAGGTGTCGGCTTTTTCCCTGGGAACCAGAAGCCGGTGTGGTCCGGTGGGTGACGTGGCCCAGCGGTTGAAAGACGGGTTGAGCAGGTAAATCTCGTCGATGTCGACGTCCGCGAGCCGGGCCGCCTGGGCCAGGTCGAGCTGGGAGCCGGTATCGACAACCTCAAAATAGGGTTCGTTTGCCAGCGGAGGAAGTTCAATGCCGTATTTTTCAGGCTCCGCGATAATCTTGGCCAGGGCAATCAGCTTGGGCGCGTAGTGCCGGGTTTCCCGGGGCAGGTCCAGTGACCAGAAATCCGTCGGCTGGTTGCGGTTCCGGTTCTTTCTCATGGCGCTGGAGACCGTTCCGCCGCCACTGTTATAGGCGGCCAGTGCAAGCATGTAATCGCCGTCAAAACGGTTCGCGAGGCGTTCCAGATAGTTGAATGCCGCATCGGTTGCCGCGACCACATCCCGGCGCTGATCCTGCCACCAGGTCTGCTCCAGACCAAAGTACTTTCCGGTGGACGGAATGAACTGCCAAAGGCCGGCCGCGCGGCCATGGGAATAGGCAAAGGGGTCGAATGCGCTTTCCACAATGGGAAGCAGCACCAGTTCCGTCGGCAGGTTACGCTTCTCCGCCTCGGTCAGGATGTAATGAAGGTAACGGCTTCCCCGGTCTGAGACCCGGTCAATGTAGCGTGGGTGCGATTTGAACCAGTTCAGTTGGGATTGCACCCGCGCTTCGTCGACGTCCAGATCCATGGCAAATCCGGATCTGAGGCGTGCCCACAGGTCCGGCTCGGGCTTTTCGACTTCCTCTGGTTTTTCCTCTGCCACGGCGGTGGCTTTTGCCGGTGCGTCCAGCTTTTCCCGTGCATTTTCGGCGGTTTCTTTCATGGACGGCTCAATGGCGTCGTCCAGTTTTGTCCGAGTTGCTTTGCCGGATGCTTCCTGCGGTGACTCACCGTCGCTCTCAACGGCCTCCTTGAGACCCTCATCACCGGCTGCGACCGTCAGCTTTCTGGATTCGAGGACGTTCTCGTCGGACTCAGAAGACAGCGAGGGCAGAAACTGGCATCCGCCGAGGAATGTGCCGATCAAAAGCAGGGTCGGCAGGGTGCGAAGGGTCATAGTGAAACATCCGGATGGCTGGTTACAGACGATTCAGAGTCTATGGGAAGGCTTTCTGAGCGGTCAACCAGAGTGTTGTTACGTCCCGTACACAAAACGCTACGGACGGTCAGAAATTGTCCTTCCCGTGCCTCGTCGCCGCAAACACGTCGACGTCGGTACTGCAGGGCAGCCCATGCGTGCGGGCATAGTGGCTGGCCGACTCAATCACCGCGGGGTCATCCCAGCGGAGAAAAGGATTCAGCCGCTTTTCGGTGCCCAGCGTGGACGGCACGGTCGGGCGGTCTTCATCCCTAAGTGCCCGACACTCGGACTCAAAGCTTTCCAGCCCGGTATCCTCCGGCAGCCAGTGGCGGGCAAAACGGAGGTTGGCAAGCGTGTATTCGTGGGCACAGTAAACAGCGGTTGCGTCGGGTAATTGCCGTAACGACTCGAGGGACTGCTTCATCTGTGCAGGGGACCCCTCAAAAAGTCGCCCGCAGCCGCTTACAAAAAGGGTGTCGCCGCAGAAGAGTACCGGCCGGTCATTGACCGGATAATCGCTGTAGAAAGCGATGTGATCGAGGGTATGCCCGGGTACCGGGAATACCTTGAAGGTCAGATCTTGCCAGGTCACTGTGTCGCCGGCCCGCACGGTTTCGGTGACGCCCTTAAAAGGCGAATCGGTGGGCCCAACGATTCGGCAGTCGGGATAGAGTGAGGCCAGTTTCCCGACGCCGCCGGTGTGATCCGGATGGTGGTGGGTGACCAGGATCATATCGGGGGACAGGCCTTCGGCATCCAGGTGCCGGATAACCGGGTCGGCCTGGCCCGGGTCGACAATCACGGTTTTGCCGTCTTCACTATTGGCCAGGCACCAGATGTAATTGTCACTGAAGGCCGGAATCGGCGTTATCGTCAGCATAGGTTTACCCATGTGCAGTCGGAATGTGGCTGTTATGATAGTGCATTAACCCTGTTCTCCCAACATCGCGGAGAGCCCTGAAAGGAATGCAGCCATGCGTCAGGCCGGCGAGATTGACTATACCGCGCGCCATCGTAGTTTCGAGGACTGGTTTCAGACGCCTCTCGGCCGCGCGCTGCTTGCGGATCAGAGATCACAGGTCGATCGCCTGACAGGCGAGCTCACCGGTGCCCGTCAGCTGCACGTGGCACTGAGCCATCGTTTGCCACTGGCCACGGGGAACGATTTTTCGCAAAAGCTTCTCACAACCCCGCATTGGCATGACCGGATTCCGGACGGCGTTGCCGTGTGCGACGCTGACGAACTTCCGTTTCCTGGTGACTCGATGGATCTGGTGATCCTGCACCACACCGCGGATTTCTCGCCACACCCGCACCAGGCCCTGAGAGAGGCCTCGCGGGTTCTGCGTGGCGAGGGCAGCATCCTGTTGATCGGTTTCAATCCGCTGGGGCTATGGGGTTTGAGGCGATTGGTGTCTCGCCATCGGGCCGGTCCCTGGGGTGGCAGGTTTCTGCTGAAGTCACGGATGGAAGACTGGCTGCGCTTGCTGGATTTCTCCGTTGAAACCGTGGAATCAAGTTTCTTTCGGACACCTCTCCAGGCGTCTGCTCACCGTGACGGACGCGGCATTCTTGAGCGGATTTGTGGTAACCGGCTCCTGCCAGTCGGGGCCTATTACTGTATCCTTGCCAAAAAAAGGGTTTACTCGCGGCTGCCGCGCAAGCCGGCGTGGCGAAGCCAGAAAGTCATTCCGCTACCTGCCAGGGGAACGGTTGGCGCCTCCCGTGGATATTCCCGATCCGACAAGTCATGAATGAGTTAACAGGGGACACTGAATGCCCGCAAAGGTAGTTGTGTACACCGATGGCGCCTGCAAGGGAAATCCGGGGCCAGGTGGGTGGGGCGCGGTATTGAATTATAACGACGCCAGAAAACTGCTTCACGGCGGCGAGCAGCAAACCACCAATAACCGCATGGAATTGATGGCAGCAATCCAGGGGCTGAAAGCCCTCAAGCGGGCCTGCGAAGTGGAGCTGTTTACCGACTCACAGTACGTTCGCAAAGGCATTACAGAGTGGATGCACGGCTGGAAGAAGAACGGCTGGAAAACAGCTGCCAGGAAGCCGGTAAAAAATGAAGATCTGTGGCGTCAGCTGGACGAGGAAGTGGCCCGGCACAAGATCAATTGGCACTGGGTAAAAGGGCACGCCGGCAATCCTGGCAACGAACTGGCAGACGAGTTGGCCAATAAGGGCGTTGAAGAGCTGATGAAGGCCTGAGCCGGGTGAAACCGGACGCCGACAGACTGTGTAAATCGAATTAAATGAGACAGGGCTTATGAGACAGATCGTACTCGACACCGAAACGACCGGTATCGATCCGGCGGAAGGCCACCGGATCATCGAAATTGGTTGTGTGGAACTGGAGGAGCGTCAGCCTACCGGTCGCCACTACCATGTTTATATTAATCCTGAGCGGGAAGTGGAAGCGGAAGCCATCACCATCCACGGCATTACCAATGAATTTCTTGCCGACAAGCCGGTGTTCTCACAGGTTGCCGACGAGTTCTTCGAGTTCATAAAAGGTGCGGAACTGGTCATTCACAACGCGGCCTTCGACATTGGCTTCATGGACTCCGAGTTTTCCCGGCTCAAGCCCAAGCGCAAGACTGCGGATCACTGCAGTGTGGTGGATTCTCTGGCCATTGCCCGGAAAAAACACCCGGGGCAGAAGAACAATCTGGACGCACTGTGCAAACGCTATGGGGTGGACAACAGCAACCGCGAACTTCACGGCGCTTTGCTGGACGCAGAGATACTGGCCGATGTCTATCTTCTGCTAACGGGTGGTCAGACGGCGTTGTCGCTGGATGCCAACAGTGACATGGCCGGTGGCGGTCTGGGTGTGCGGCGTCTGCCCCGGGACAGACAGCCCCTGCCCGTGGTGTCAGCCAGCGACCAGGAAGCTGCAGCCCACGAGGAGTTCATGACCGCACTGGCCGCCAAGGCGGGTGATACGGTATGGAACCGCGTCACAGCGTCAAAATAAGTCACGTAATGTTACATTTCCACTTTCTTGAGCTACTTGAGTTTTGTGTTATAAGTAATGGTTAGTTCGCGGTTTTTCAGGACGCGGTAGATTCCGCAACAAGAACAGGAAGCGTTTATGGTTCAATCGTCTCTGGCGACGAAATCACAGTCCTTTGATCTCGTAAAAAGCGAGATTGAACAGACCATAAAGAACGCAGAATCGAGCCTTGAGCGCTTTCAGGAAAACCGCGAGAGTGGAGAGGACCTGCAGAACTGTCTGGACTTCCTGAATCAGTTGCGTGGTATTTTCATCCTGGTAGAACTGCGTGCGGGAACGCTGCTTTGCCAGGAAGCCGTAAGCATGGCCAACGACGTTCCGGTTGGCGCCAACGATGACAAGAACATTCTTCTGACCACACTCAACAGCGCGCTTTTCATCCTGCGCCGCTACGTTGAGTATTACCACCAGCAGCGCGCGGATCACCCGGAACTCCTGCTACCGGTTATCAACGACCTGCGCGAAGCCCGTCGTGAGAAACCCTATCCCGAATCCTGTTTCTTTGATATCGACGTCAAGGAACGTCCGGATTTTTGCAGCAACATAACCGTAGACGCTTTCGAGGGTAACGAAGCCGAGTACGAAGTGCTGGCCAGAAGAATGCGCCTGACCTTTCAGGTGGCCCTTCTGGGCGTGTTAAGGGAAAAGAATCCGGTGGTCAGCCAGAAGCTGTTCGGCCGTGCGGCCCGTGGTTTTGTCAGGCTTTGTCAGGGCGCCCCCATGGGGCAGATGTGGTGCCTGGTGGCCACGGTGGCTGATGCCATGCTTGACCGCAGCATGAACTTCAGCAAAGCCCGCAAACGCCTGTTTATGCGGATCGAGAAGTATTCCCGGGAGGTGGTCTACGTTGGCAAGGTGGCAACCGCCAAGGATGCGCCGGACTCGTTGATTCGGGACCTGGTGTATCTGCTCTATCGCAGTGGTTCCGCCAACCCGGAAGTCATCTCGACACTGTCCGCCTTTGGGCTTGCGCCAGCAGAATTTCCTGACAGCATGTTTGATGCCCATGCCCGCAGGCTTTATGGACCCGGTACAGACGTATTGCAGTCTCTGTCCACCGCGTTACAGGACGAACTCAACCAGCTTAAAGACAAGCTGGATATAGTGGAACGCGGCATTGAGCCGGATCTGGCTGAACTGAGCTCCATCGCGGAGGCGCTCGAGCGTCTGTCGAACACGCTGGTCATGCTGGATCTCAACCAGCTTGGCGCGATGGCCCGTAGTGAAGCTTCGAAACTGCGCGGTTGGGAAGAGGAGAACCGGCTACCTGCGGAGAGCGAACTCTACCTGCTGGCAGACTCCGTACTGGGCATTGAAGATGCCGTGCTCCAGATTGTGACCCGGGGCATTACGTCGGAAACCGACGCTCTTGCCGGCGGACAGCGCACGCGCGAAGAATCCCTCTATCTTCGTGAAGCTGCCTTTGTGGTAGCGGATGAGGCCAAAAGTGCACTGACGTTGGCAAAACGGGCTATTACCGCCTTTATCGAGTCGGATTACGACAAACTGCACCTCGCCAATCTTCCCGGTACCCTGCACAGCATCTGGGGCGGCCTGCAAATGCTGGACGACCCGGAAGCGGCGAAAGTACTGGAGCGGGTTGCCCAGTCCATCCAGCACCGCTTGTTGGATTCCCGTGAGCCGCCTGCACCGCAGGTACTGGAAGCTCTCGCCGATGGCCTGACGTCACTGGAGTACTACATCGAAAGTGTCGGCCGCAGAGAGGAACGCAACGCCGACCTCCTCAGGCTGGCGGAATCGTCTCTTGATGATGTCGGCCTATGACCGGCAGTCCATTTTCTGGTTTTTAAAACAAAGAAACCCTGCCCGAAGGCAGGGTTTTCTGTTTCAGCAGGGGCGAAAAATCAGCCCATGTCGAACAGCTCGCCAAGCTTGGTAGCCAGCATCATATCGCCTTCAGCGCGCAGCTGACCTGCCATGAATGCCTGCATGCCGTCGGTTTCGCCGGACACGATACCCTGAAGGGTTTCCGAGTTCATGATCAGGGTAACGGACGGATCGTCGTGAGGGCCTTCGGCCTTGGTGCAGGTGCCGTCCTTGATCACCAGGTGATAGGTCTTGTCGTCCTCGATGTCGAACTGGAATACCAGATCCAGGCCCTGGGCCGCGTCAGCATTGAAATTCTGTTCTAGTTTGTCGAATACCTGAGCTACAGACATTGTTTTACCCTTTTGTATATGTGGTATTGGCGCGTTTGGAGCCGTTTTCGCCATTCGACTTTAGGGGCACAGAAAAGCGGTGTCAAGCTCGATCGAACGCTTGTTTTAATTTCTGTCAGCGTCCGAAAAGGCGAACGCCGCTTGTACCCCTGAATACCTCGGTTACAATCGAGCGCTAAAGATCAATCCTGGAGAAAAAACTTGGAATTCCTCACAGATTTCGGACTGTTCATTGCCAAAACCGTCACCCTGGTGGTGGCGATCCTTGTGGTGGTCACGGTGATTGCCTCAGCAGCCCATAAAGACAGGGGCGACGCCAGCGAAGAAGGCGAACTGAAAGTACGCAAGCTGAACGAAAAGTACCGCAAACTTCGCGAACACCTGCAGGCAAAGCTGCGCTCTGACAGCGAGCGTAAGCGCTGGGAAAAACTGCTTAAAAAAGAAGCGAAGGCAAAGCTGAAAGAGGAAAAGGCCCGACTCAAGAAATCCGGCGACGAGCAGCCCGAGGAGAAGGCCAGGGTCTTTGTGCTTGATTTTGACGGCGACATTAAAGCCAGCGACACCGACCCGCTGAGGCGGTCCATCACGGCGGTGCTCAGCGTGGCTGACCCCGAAAGGGACGAAGTGGTGGTGCGTCTGGAAAGCGGCGGAGGCATGGTTCATTCCTACGGTTTGGCTGCGGCACAGCTGGATCGTATCCGGGCCAAGGGCATCTCCCTGACGGCTTGTGTTGACAAGGTAGCAGCAAGCGGCGGTTATATGATGGCCTGTGTGGCAGATCGCATTGTCGCATCCCCCTTTGCCATCCTGGGCTCTATCGGTGTAGTGGCTCAATTGCCGAACTTCCACCGGCTGCTAAAAAAGAACGACGTGGATTTTGAAGTGCTGACGGCCGGTGAGCACAAGCGCACCATGACCATCTTCGGGGAGAATACCGAGAAAGGCAGGGCGAAGTTTTTGGAGGACCTGGAAGATACTCACGTGCTGTTCAAGGATTACGTCAGCGAGCGGCGCCCGGGGCTGGATGTGTCGGCTGTGGCCAACGGAGATATCTGGTTCGGGCGGCGCGCCCTTGAGGTTAACCTGATCGACGAGATCAAGACCTCCGACGAATATCTCATTGAAGCCTGTGATCGTGCGGACGTAATCTCGGTGACCTACCAGCGTAAACGCTCGCTGCCCGAGAAGCTTGGTCTTGCCACCAGCTCCGCGCTGGAGCACACGGTGTGGCGTATTATCGGAGCGTTCCGGAATCAGAAAATCCAGTAAAACCAACGGAAACGGGGAACAATGATGACAGACACAACCGAATTCAAAGCGTGGCGGGTGGAAGAATCCGACGGCGAGTACGTTGGCTCCGAGCAGACACTCAGGGTGTCGGACCTGCCGGATAACGAAGTGCTGATCAGAGTCACTCATTCTTCCCTGAACTACAAAGATGCGCTTTCGGCGTCCGGTAACAAGGGCGTCACCCGGGAGTTTCCCCACACGCCGGGCATTGATGCAGCTGGTGAAGTTGTGGAGGCTTCCGCCGGGCCTCTTTCCGCGGGGGATCAGGTTCTGGTCACCGGTTACGATCTGGGTATGAACACCGATGGCGGCTTTGGCGAGTTCATTCGTGTGCCTGCGGCCTGGTGTGTGCCCATGCCCGCCGGCTGGGACGCCCGCAAAGCCATGATCTACGGCACCGCCGGACTGACCGCGGGCCTTTGCGTGAAGAAGCTTCTGGCCATGGGTGCGGCCCCGGAGCAGGGCAGGGTCGTGGTCAGCGGGGCCAGCGGCGCGGTTGGCAGTGTGGCCGTGGAAATCCTGGCCGGTCTTGGCTTTGAGGTCGTTGCGGTCAGCGGCAAGGCCGAGCACGCCGATAGTCTGAAAAAACTCGGCGCCAGCGAGGTGCTGGGCCGGGAAACCTTTGAGTCCACTAAAAAGCCCATGCTCAAGCCGGTGTTTGCCAATGGTATAGATACCGTTGGTGGCGGACCGCTTGCAGAGATGCTTAAACAGATTCTGCCGGGTGGTTCTGTTTCCTGCTGCGGTCTGGTTGCGGGGCCTCAGCTGGAAACGACCGTGCTGCCCTTTATTCTCAGGGGCAACAACCTGCTGGGTGTGGATTCGGTGGAAATTCCGCTGGCGGAGAAACAGATTGTCTGGAGCCGTCTGGCAGGCGAGTGGGCTTGCCCGCAAACCGAGGCGTCCGCCCGGGATATTGGCCGGTCGGAACTGCAAAGCGCGCTGAACGCGTTCTTGAAAGGGCAGTCTTCAGGAAAGATCGTTCTCGACCACAGCCGCTGATCCTCGGTAGAGAGCCCTCAGCGGTCTCGAAGGAAAGAAATCAGCGGCCTGGCCACGGAAGGCCGGGTCAGGAAGCGCGGCGGCGGAACAGCGGAACATCGGTGTCCGTTGCCGCCTGATAGCCCTGGCTGAAGAAGTTGAGGCATCGTGCTGCTTCTTCGGCGTTCTTATCGGCTCGAAGCACAAACCGGTCGAAACCACAGCGCTTCATAAACTGGAGCTGGTCCAGCAGCACGTCACCGATCGCCCGCAGCTCGTTCCTGTATTGGAGCCGTTCACGCAGAAGCCGGGCGATACTGTAGCCACGCCCGTCCGCAAACTTGGGAAAGTTAACCGCGATCACATCCAGTTCGTTGACCACGCCGGCCAGTATTTCCGGCTCCTGGTGGCTGTCGAACCAGACACCGATATCCTTCCGGCCTTCAAAATGCTCCTTTCCCGCCAGCCACAGGTCAGCAGGAATGAGAGCGGGTTGTTCCGGAATATCCAGGGATTCTCCGTCAGCCGGGCGTTCAACCACGACCCACTCGTCCTGAATAATGCTTCCGTCTTCTTTGATGACCTTAGGCATAAACGCGCTCCTTGAATGGATCAATCCCGATGCGGCGATAGGTATCCAGGAACGCTTCCTCCTGGGTGCGGTTGTCGACGTACACATCAATGATGCGCTTGACCACGTCCGGCATGTCATCACGGGCGAAGGAGGGGCCCAGGATTTTGCCGATGGCCGCGTCGTGGTGGGATGAACCACCAAGGCTGATCTGATAGAACTCCTGGCCCTTTTTGTCTACGCCCAGCACGCCGATGTTGCCTACGTGGTGGTGGCCGCAGGCATTCATGCAGCCGGAAATGTTCAGATCAAGATCACCAATGTCGTACAGGTAGTCCAGGTCTTCGAATTTGCGCTGAATGGCCTCGGCCACCGGAATTGACTTGGCGTTCGCCAGTGCGCAGTAGTCGCCGCCAGGGCAGCAGATCACGTCCGTCAGCTTGTTCAGGTTCGCGGTGGCGAAGCCCATGGGCGTAATGGCCTGCCAGAGCTCGTAAAGGCGGTCCTGGCGAACGTCTGCCAGAACGGCGTTTTGCTGGTGGGTCACACGGACTTCACCAAAGCTGTATTCGTCGGCCAGGTCGGCAATCTGCTCAAGCTGGCGATCACTGACGTCCCCCGGCGGGGTGCCGGTTTTCTTCATGGTCAGCGTCACAATGGCGTACCCGGGCTTCTTGTGGGTATCCACATTGTTCGCGATCCACTGATCAAACTCGCGGTTTTCGAAGCGCTGAGTCGCCAGGGATGCCTGCACGTCCGGTACCTGTTGGTAATCCGGCTCGGTAAAGTAAGTCTGGAACTTGTCGATGGCCTCGCGGGTCAGCTGGGTGGGCGAATCCTTGATGTGGGCCCACTCGGCTTCCACTTTTTCAGCGAAACCTTCCGGCGTCAGTGCTTTCACCAGAATCTTGATACGCGCCTTGAACTTGTTGTCACGGCGACCGTAGCGGTTGTAGACACGCAGCACGGCTTCCAGATAGGTCAGCAGATCTTTTTCCGGCAGGTATTCACGGATAACCGGGCCTACCATTGGGGTGCGGCCAAGGCCGCCACCAACGTGCACACGGAAGCCCAGCTCGCCGCTATCACTGCGTACCAGCTGCAGGCCGATGTCGTGAACCTGGATCGCGGCGCGGTCGCTGTGCTCGGATGCGTTGACCGCTACCTTGAATTTCCGCGGCAAAAACGCGAACTCCGGATGAAAGGTCGACCACTGGCGAATAATTTCGCAGTAGGGACGCGGATCGGCAATCTCGTCTGCCTGTACACCGGAAAACTGGTCCGTGGTGGTGTTACGGATGCAGTTGCCGCTGGTCTGGTTGGCGTGCATCTCGACTTCGGCCAGTTCCGCCAGAATATCCGGCACGTCTTCCACTGCCGGCCAGTTGAGCTGTACGTTCTGGCGCGTGGTGAAGTGGGCGTAACCCTTATCGTAATCGCGGGTAATGCGCGCCAGACGGCGCAGCTGGACGGACCGCAACATGCCGTAAGGCACTGCAATGCGAAGCATTGGTGCCAGACGCTGGACGTAAAGACCATTCTGGAGTCTTAACGGAAGAAATTCGTCTTCACTCAGTTCTCCGGCCAGGGCCCGTCTGGTCTGGTCGCGGAACTGCTCAACCCGTTCGGCGGCTATCTGCCGATCGTGTTTGTCATAAACATACATAGTGGGGTGTCCTGCTGAAGCTTCTAGTATCGGAGCTAGACTAATATGGGCGGGAGAATATCACTGGGCCATTATTGTTAAAATGATTATTTTCAAATATGTTAATCGATTTAGGTGATAAGGCTTGTCGCAAAGCCAGATCGGCTCAGGGGTAGACTCGGGCCCGCTAAACCCCTAAATTAGGCCCGTTGAGTCCGAACAAAACCGAAAACAAGTACCAACAGGGAGAACACCATGAAAAAGTCCACGACAACCGACAGCCAGGTCGATGCCATCGCCGCCATTGTGCTTGTTGGCCTGGCCGTTGCCTTCGCCGTGATCTGGGTAGCAGGCCAGTAGTTTACTGGTTTGCCAGAACAATTTTTACCACCACAACCAGCGCTATCACGAATCCTGCCGTGAAGATGATGCCCGCAATAATGTAGGGCCATGGACTGTGGCTTGAGAAGTCTTCTTCCCGGCGTTTATCGGACTGTACTCCCAGAGCGCCGGCGAGGACGCTCTGGAGTACTTTCAGCACACCCGGGCCCTTTTTGCGCCCGGGCTGATCTGTTTCCTTATTCTGGTCGCTCATACTGTATCCCCTGACTATTCGGCCGGATCGTAAGCCAGGCTGGGTGCCAGCCACCTTTCCGCTTCCGCTTTGGACATGCCTTTGCGCTCGGCGTAATCCTCCACCTGATCGGCGCCAATTTTACCCACCGCAAAGTACTTGGATTCCGGATGTGAGAAGTACCAGCCCGACACGGCGGCAGTTGGATACATGGCAAAGCTCTCTGTCAGCTCGATGCCGGCGTTTGCAGGGGCATCCAGCAGGCTGAACAGGGTCGCCTTCTCCGTGTGATCGGGGCAGGCGGGATAGCCCGGTGCCGGCCGAATGCCACGGTAACGCTCCCGGATCAGGTCGTCGTTTCGCAGTTGTTCGTCGTCGGCGTAACCCCAGAATTCCTTCCTTACCCGCTCGTGCATGCATTCTGCAAACGCTTCCGCCAGACGGTCGGCCAGTGCCTTCACCATGATGGCGTTGTAGTCATCGTTTCTGTCCTTGAATTCCAACGAGAATTCCTCGGCACCAATACCCGTGGTCACCGCGAAGCCGCCCACGTAATCCACGGGGCCGTCACCCTCCGGTGCAACGAAATCCGACAGTGCTGCCATGGACTTGCCCTTGGCCTTTTCATCCTGCTGGCGCAGGTGGTGAAGGGTGGTCAGCTCTTCGGTGCGGGATTCATCGGTGTAAAGCACGATGTCGTCGCCCCGGCGGTTGGCCGGCCAGAAACCGATCACGGCCTTCGCCGACACACGCTTGCCCTCGATCATCTGTCGAAGAATCTCCTGGCCGTCCTCGAACAGGCTCTTCGCGGCCGCTCCACGTTTGGGATCATCGAAAATGGTGGGGTACTTGCCCGCAATGTCCCAGGAAATAAAGAAGGGGGACCAGTCGATATAGTCGACCAGTGCCTCAAGATCATAGGTTTCGAAAGTCTTCACGCCGGTGAAGGCGGGCTTCGGGGGCTGATAGCCTTCGAAAGAGATCTCCGGAGCGCGGGCTCTGGCTTCCTTCAGGGAAATGAGCTTGGTTCGTTCGCCCCGATTCTTGCGGCGCTCGCGGATCTCGTCGTATTCGGTCCGGGTGTTTTCCACCAGCTTGGGCTTGGCGGTCTTGCTCAAGAGTTGGGACGCCACGTTGACGCAGCGGGACGCGTCCGACACATAGAGGGAGACGTCGTTTTTGTACTGGGGTTCGATCTTTACCGCTGTGTGCGCCTTGGAGGTGGTGGCACCGCCAATCATCAATGGAATGTTGAAGTCCAGACGCTGCATTTCCTTGGCCACGTGCACCATTTCATCCAGGGACGGGGTGATCAGGCCGCTGAGCCCGATAATGTCCACATTCTCCTTGATGGCGGTGTCCAGGATCTTGTCGCAGGGCACCATGACGCCCATATCGATCACTTCATAGTTGTTGCACTGCAGTACCACCCCGACGATGTTCTTGCCGATGTCGTGAACATCGCCTTTAACCGTCGCCATCAGGATCTTGCCCTTGGCCTTCTGCCCCTCGGACTTTTCCGCTTCAATGTAGGGGATCAGGTGCGCCACCGCCTGCTTCATTACCCGGGCGCTTTTCACCACCTGAGGCAGGAACATCTTGCCGTCGCCAAACAGGTCGCCGACCACGTTCATGCCATCCATCAGCGGCCCTTCGATCACCTCGATCGGGTGTTCGGCGCGCTGACGGCAGGCCTCGGTGTCGTCAATGATGAAACTGGTGATACCTTTGACCAGCGCATGCTCCAGGCGCTTTTCCACCGGCCATTCCCGCCAGGCAAGATCTTCTTCCTGGGTCTTTCCGCCTTTACCGCGGTAGCGTTCAGCGATTTCCAGAAGCCGGTCGGTACCGTCGTCCCGGCGGTTGAGTACCACATCTTCCACCAGCTCCTTGAGCTCGGGATCAATCTCGTCGTAGATCACCAGTTGGCCGGGATTCACAATACCCATGTTCATGCCGGCCTTGATGGCGTGGTACAGGAAGACGGAGTGGATGGCCTCCCGTACTGCGTCATTGCCCCGGAAAGAGAAAGACACGTTGCTGACGCCGCCGGAGATGGAGGCGTGGGGCAGGTTCTTGCGGATCCAGCGGGTGGCGTTGATGAAGTCCACCGCGTAGTTGTTGTGCTCTTCAATGCCGGTGGCAATGGCAAAGATGTTGGGGTCGAAAATGATGTCGCCCGGGTTGAAGCCAATACCCACAAGCACGTCATAGGAGCGCTTGCAGATTTCGGTTTTGCGTTCAAACGTATCTGCCTGGCCGTCTTCATCGAAGGCCATGACCACCACGGCTGCGCCGTAGCGCATGCAGTCCTTCGCGCGCTTGATGAACTCTTCCTCGCCCTCTTTCAGGCTGATGGAATTCACCACGGCCTTGCCCTGGATGCAGCGCAGGCCGGCTTCGATGACCTCCCACTTGGATGAGTCGATCATCAGCGGCACACGGGAGATATCCGGCTCGGACGCCACCAGGTTCAGGAACGTCACCATAACGTCCTTCGAATCCAGCATGCCCTCGTCCATATTGATATCGATGATCTGGGCGCCATTCTCTACCTGGTCCCGGGCAACACTCAGGGCTTCCTCGTACTGTTCTTCCTTGATCAGTCGCAGGAAGCGCTTGGAGCCGGTCACGTTGGTGCGCTCGCCCACGTTGATGAACAGGGTGTTTTCGTCGCCGGTGAAAGGCTCAAGCCCGGACAGGCGCAAGGCCGGTTTGGGCGAGGGGATCTTCCGGGGCGGGTACTTGGCCACTGCCTCGGCGATGGCCTCGATATGATCCGGTCGCGATCCGCAGCAACCGCCGATGATGTTCAGGAAGCCGTCTTTGGCGAAGCCCTCGATGATCTCGGCCATTTCTTCCGGCGTCTGGTCGTATTCACCGAATTCGTTGGGCAGGCCGGCGTTCGGGTGGGCGCTGACATAGGTGTCGGCCTTGGCAGACAACTCTTCCACGTAGGGCCGGAGGGCATCGGCGCCCAATGCACAGTTCAGGCCGACGGATATGGGTCTGGAGTGGGCGACCGAATTCCAGAAGGCCTCGGTGGTCTGCCCCGAAAGGGTGCGGCCGGAGGCATCGGTAATGGTGCCGGAAATCATGATGGGCAGAGTCGTGCCGCTGTCCTCGAAATACTGCTGGGTCGCGTAGAGGGCCGCTTTTGCGTTCAGCGTGTCGAAGATGGTTTCGATCAGGATCAGGTCGCAGCCGCCCTCGACCAGGCCTTCAACCGCTTCGTAATAGTTGTCGACAAGGGTCTGGAAGTCGACGTTGCGGTAGCCCGGGTTGTTGACGTCCGGCGAAATAGAGGCGGTACGGGATGTCGGGCCCACGGCGCCGGCCACAAAGCGCGGTTTATCGGGATTGCGGGCGGTAAAATCATCCGCGATTTTCCGTGCCAGCTCTGCGGCGGCCACATTCAGCTCTTTGGCAATGGCTTCCAGGCCGTAATCCGCCTGGGAGAGCTGGGTGGAGTTAAAGGTGTTGGTCTCAATAATATCGGCGCCAGCCTCAAGATAATCCGCATGAATATTGCGGAGCAGGGCGGGCTGGGTCAGGTTCAGCAGGTCGTTGTTGCCCTGGACTTCCCGATCATAGTCAGCGAACCGGTCGCCACGGAAGGCCGATTCATCCAGCTTGAGGTTCTGAATCATGGTGCCCATGCCGCCATCAAGCACGATGATGCGTTCTTTAAGAGCTTGAGACAGCTGCTCGAGGCGGGTTTTGCGATCGGTCATAGCAGTAATTCCGGGTTTCGTGTTTGATTCAGAGGCGCGGGATGATAGCAAAAATGGGGGATGTCGTCCCGCCGACGGGTTCAAGTTCTGTCGGACATTGCATTTTTGCGGCTACCCTATAAAGCCTGACTATTTTACTGGGTCTTTCATGTTGGCGCGAACTCACTTAAAATAAATCCAGATTTCAAACAGAACTCGCAAACAGGTTGTAATTATGGCTCTGGTGACTGTGACAGACCCCGCTCGGGACTATCTCGCGCAACTTATCGAAAAGCAGGACGTGGAAGGCATGGGTGTCCGGATTTTCGTGACCCAGCCCGGTACCAAGAATGCCGAAACCTGTCTGGCTTACTGCCCGCCCAATGAGGTGGTTCCCACCGATGAGCAGGTGGACCTGGAAAAGTTCACGCTCTACCTGGACCATAATTCGGTGCCCTTCCTGGAAGAGGCCTATGTGGATTACTCGAAAGACCAGATGGGCGGCCAGCTGACCATCAAGGCCCCGAATGCCAAGGTTCCCAAAGTCGACGACGATGCGCCTCTGCCGGACCGTATCCAGTACGTGCTGGCGTCCGAGATCAACCCCAATCTTGCGGCCCACGGTGGCGAAGTTTCCCTGGTGGAAATCGCTGATGAGTCGATAGCGGTGCTGCGTTTCGGCGGCGGCTGCCAGGGCTGCAGCGCGGTCAGTCTGACGCTCAAGCAGGGCGTGGAAACGACCCTGCGGGAGCGTGTCCCGGAGATTACGGCAGTTCGTGACGTAACGGATCATTCCTACACCGAAAACGCCTACTATCAGTAATGGCCCTGCCATGCTGGTGAGCAAAAAAGCCGACAAATGTCGGCTTTTTTGTGTCTGTTCGGCCAATGCTGTTTCCAGTGTGGTCCCCCATGATCGTCACATACAGATGAACTCAGGGCAGGTACCATGCCCTTCTGATGTGTGACTATTTTGTGATTGGGGCACCACTTGGTTGATGTAGCGCTTTTTTCCGTGCCATTGATGGCGGCTATCGTAGGCTGGTTTACCAACTGGCTGGCTATTCAGATGTCATTCTATCCGGTTCAGTTCGCCGGCTTCGGCGTTATTGGCTGGCAGGGCGTGATCCCCCGTAAAGCGGAGAAGATGGCCCACATCTGTATCGATCGCACGCTGCAGCAGTTCGGCGACCTCAATGCCGTGTATCAGGAACTGGAACCCGAGAAGATCGTCAAGCAGGTGGTCTCCCAGGTTGGTCCGCGCATGGACGAATACATTGACGAGGTGATGTACGAGCTGCAGCCGGTCCTCTGGGACAACCTGCCCCTGTTTGTGCGCAATCGCATCTATCGCTGGGGCCGTGAGCAACTGCCGGGGCGGATTGAATCCCTGGTCGAGGACTTCGGCGACGATCTGAACGACCTGGTGGACCTGAAAGCATTGCTAAGCCGTGAGCTGGCCACCCACCCGGACCTGATGAACCGTATCTTCCAGCAGGCAGGGTCTGCCGAGCTGCAGTCGGTGATTACCCGCGGCGCCATTATCGGAGGGTTGCTGGGCGCCGTACTTGTGCCGCTCTGGGCCCGATACCCGGAGCCCTGGCTGCTTCCGTTGGGCGGTTTTGTGGTGGGTTTCCTGACCAATTGGATCGCCATTAATCTGATCTTTCGCCCGTTGCGGCCCCGACGCATTCTTTTCTGGAAAGTTCAGGGTCTGTTCCTCAGGCGCCAGCCGGAAATCAGTGATGTCTGGGCCAGGCTTGTGGCGGAGGAGCTGATCACAGTTGAGAAGGTGGCCGATGCCATGATTAACGGGCGGCATGGCGACCGGACCCGTGCCATTATCCAGAAACATCTACGACCCCTGCTGGACAATTCGGTGATCATGAAGTTGACGGCACAGGTGACTGTGGGTATGACCGGCTACACCGACCTGAAAAAAGCCATGAACCAGAAAGCCGTGCTTGCCACATCTGATGTATTTAGTGATCCTGCCTTCAACCGCGAACGGGCCCCGGTGGTGGCCGGTGTACTGGCCCAACAGATGAAAGCGCTGGGCCCGGAAGAGTTCCAAGATATTTTGCGCCCCGCGTTCAGGGAAGAAGAGTTGCAGCTGATGCTGGTTGGCGGTGTGCTTGGAATGCTGGCCGGTGCGATGCAGTTTTTGGCCTTCAACTATCTGTAGCGTTGCAGGTGGGAATTCAGAAGTAACAGGAGAATTGAAATGCAATCAGGATGGATGCTTCTGGCAGTTGCCGTTACCACGGCAGTCACGGTTCTGATCGTTCTCGCCGGGTTCTGGGCAGCCGTTGTAAAGCCATTTCTGAATCGCAAAGTGGATGACATTATTGAGGCGGCCAACCGCATTGAGCCGGGTGTCAAAAGGGGCGTCAGGGAAGGGGTGGAGGAAACCCTGCGGGATCTTCCGGAGAATACCCTGAAGGAATCCTCGCGCCAGTTCCGGCGTTTCGGGTCCGGCCTTTTTGAAAACGGCCTGAGCAGTTTTCTGGGAGAGACGCCCAGGTCATCAGACAAAAAGTCCGACGACTGAACCGACTACAGGCAGTTGGTGGGCCGGGGTAGCCCGGCAATACGGCAGGCGGTCTTGGCGGGCGTACCCGGAAACAGCTGCATCAGGTAGATGCTGTTACCTTTTTCTTCGCCAAACCTCTCTTTGACCGCTTTTACAAACAGCCGATTCGAGGGCGGCGATACTTCATAATCCGCATAAAAAACACGCAGGAACTTAATGATTTCCCAGTGATTGTCTGAAAGCTGGATGTTGTCTTCCGCCGCAATAACTTCTGCCACTCCGGGGTTCCACTGGGTGGCATCCTCCAGAAATCCCTCGTTGTTGCGCTCCGGCATTGGGTTATCCGTCATGGTTCACCAACTGATTACGTTTTCTGCTGCGGCCGTCAGTTCTACCATCTGTTCGAACGATACGCTCTGAACCCTTCCTGGTTTAACGGTGAGGCCTCGTGCCTCAAGGTCCGGCCCCAGGGCGAAACATTGTGCTCGTTCCAGCGTTTCGAGGTTCTCAGGCGGCTGGGCCACTGCCAGTACCCCGTTCTCGATAAGCAGCAGACCGTCCTCTGGCCCCACGGCTGACAGACACAGCTGGAAGCGGCTGTGCGCCGGCGATTTGTTGAGTATGTGCAGGGTTTTTAGTGCCATCATGATTCCAGAGCCTAGCCGGCAAACGCGACATGATCGAAACGAGCAGTCAGTTTCGGGCCCGGATCCGCCAGTGTAACCTGGTCCAGCAGGCTATTCTGATCCAGCCCATATTGCTCACAGGCTGCCCGGTCCGCCAGCAACGCTTCCACACCAAATATGGGAGCAGCCGCCAGGTTTTTTTCGACCGATTTCTGTTGAACTCCCGCCGCATCCTGGCTTTTACGAAGCCAGTTAACGCCAGCGCCGCAAAATAGCAGTGAAACCGGCTGATCAAAGGCCGCCAGGGAGAAGGCCATGTCCAGCGCCTCCCGGCCTTCCCAGGAGCCATAGGGGGCCTGGTCGATAATGATCAGTGTGGTCATGTCAGCCTCCCCGGTGGAAATACAGGACGCGGGTTTGCGAGCTCACGCTATCGACCCATTCCCCGAGCCCGGCAATCTCGTAGGGAGCACGCAGATTGCTGCCGGGCAACTCGTAGCGCTTCATCTCCGATTCGTTGACCAGGCCCCGTCTCAGGGCTGAGGCAATGCACGCCACGGCAGGGATCCGGTTGTCTACCAGCAACTCGGACCAGGCTTGCGCAAGGTTGACCTCATCCGCCGGCGGAGCACTGAGCCCCGATGCCAGGTGCACACCGTCGCCGTAGAGGAATACCCGCTCGATACGCTTGTTGGCAGCCAGTGCCGCACGGGCAAAATTCAGCGCCGTACCGGGCGCCTGGGACGAGTAGGGCGCACCGGTGATCACCAACGCAAAAACCCCGGCAGGTGCCGGGGTTTCTGTCTGCTCGGGTGAGCGGTTCTTCATTCGTTGGAGAACGCGCCGATAAGGTGGAGCAGGCTTACGAACAGGTTGTAGATATTCAGGTACAGACCTGTGGTCGCAAGGATGTAGTTGGTTTCACCGCCATTCACGATGCGGCTGGTGTCATACAGGATGAAGCCAGACATCAGGAACACGATAGCCGCACTGAGCGCCAGGCTGAAGCCGCTGACGTCAACGCCGAACATGCCGGCGACCATGGCGCCAATGGCAGCCACAATGACAACCACAAGACCGGCAACCAGCATGCCACGCATGAAGCTGAAGTCTTTCTTGGTGGTCAGCACATAGCCTGACAGGGCGAAGAATACGATACCAGTGCCACCGAGGGCCTGCATCACGATCTGCGTACCGTTAGACATGGCCAGATACAGCGAAAGGATAGGGCCCAGCGAAAGACCCAGAAGGCCCGTGAAGGCAAACACAACGGCGATACCGGCGGAACTGTTGGCGGTTCTTGGAAGAACAAACCAGATCAGCGCAAGCGCGCCAAGGCTGGCGCCGAGGCTCATACCACGACTCATGTTTATGGACATGGATACAGCCGCCATTATGGCACTGAACAGCAGTGTCATGGCTAGCAGCGAATAGGTATTGCGCAATACTTTGGTCGCCTCAGGACTAATCGCGGCAGTGGCGGAGCCACGGGCAATCGACGTGCCCCGATTTTGCTGAACGTTATACTGTCTGTTTTCCATTCTGAGTCTTCTCCGGTTAATAGCAGCCATTTTAAACAGCTTTTGTGGCTCAGGAGCGTTGGGCGCCCTGTGCCTGATCTTACCTCTATACTAATGGCGAAATCCCAACTTTCAATCGTTTCTGACCATAAAGGCGCCGAAAGATTCCCCATGAGCCCATTAACTTACGTTTATACGTTTGCCAGAGTCGCAAGGGATCAACCATACACCCGATCATGACGCCGGATCATTGCAGGGCGTTGACAGCACAGGCGATTCCGGTATCATGCTCACCGCTGTCGCAATGACGGCTGTGGAAAAACGGTGGGCTGGCAGAGTGGCTTAATGCAGCGGTCTTGAAAACCGCCGTACGTTAGTAGCGTACCCGGGGTTCGAATCCCTGGCCCACCGCCATTTTTCCTTCCCTTTCAGTCGTTTACACGCCTTTCTCAAAATCGTCGAACGATACGCGTTCCCTGAAAAGGCTGTCGAAAAGCCGTCGCTCATTCTGTGCGTCTGCAAGGTTCGTATAGGCGAACCGGATGGTCTGGCCGGGCAGTCGCTGGGCGAGGCGATGGCAGTCCAGTGAGGCGATCACGCCGGGTTTTGGGTAGCCACCGATGGTCTGGCAGTCGTTCAGCAGCACGATGGGCTGGCCGTCACCGGGAATCTGAACGGCTCCTAGCGCAATACCTTCCGAAATAATGCCCGGCGGCACTTCTTTCATTGGCTTCCCACTCAGACGAAATCCCATTCGGTCGGATTGCTGGGTCAGCTCGTATTCTTCGGTGGTCAGCCTCAGCAGGTCGTCCCGGCTGAACTGGTTAAATTGATACCCGGGAATCAGGTGAAGGGTAAGCTCCTCCTGGTAATCAGGTTGGAAGAATTTCGGCACTTCACGATGGACGTCGGTGTCAGCGTTCCTGGTTGCGATCAGGTAGGTGTCCGCTGAAATGGGGTCTATGCCTTCGATTTTCTCTCGCGGCACGACGGACTGGCTGCCGAACCACTCGGGGCTGTGAATGCCCCCTGGTAAAGCCAGATAGAGTATCCGGCCGCGGTCTGAGTGACCGATGGACAGTTTGTCCCCCGCTTTAAGGGTTATCGTTCGCCAGTGGCTGATGGCTGACCCATTGAGCTCAACGGGGGCGTAGGCGCCGGTCAGCGCGATGGTGATATCGGCTTCGGCCGTGGCCTGGAAGCCGCCCAGCATGATTTCAAGGCAGGCGGCACCGTGTGGGTTGCCCAGAAGGCTGTTTGCCCAGTTGAAGGCGTGAAGATCCAGCGCGCCGCCCACGGCAAGGCCGTGTTGTCTGTATCCGCGGCGTCCGTTGTCCTGAACGGTTGCGCTGGCGCCGGGACGGATGACTCGCAAGGCCGGGTCTGAAGAACTCAAAGCTCGCCTCCACGTTCCAGATAGTCTTCCCGGCTGATCGAATAGAAGCGGACTTTGTCCCCAATGCGCAGTAGTGACAGTTCGTTGCGATCAAACAGGCGGGTGGGGCATCGACCGATAAGCTGCCAGCCACCGGGTGAACTGACCGGATAGACCGCGGTCTGGCGATTGGCAATGCCTACGCTGCCCCGGGGAACCTGCTTACGGGGTGTATCGAGGCGTGGATGGGCAATGGCCGGGTCCACTTCGCCCATAAAGGCAAACCCCGGCGCAAACCCCATGGCATAGACCTGGCAGGTGGTCGCCGTGTGGCGCGAAATGACCTCGTTTACCTCAAGATCGCAGGCTTTCGCCAGGGCTGCCAGGTCCGGCCCGGATTCCTCGCTGTAATAGACGGGCAGTTCGATGGTGCGGGTTTCATCGCCGGCCACAGCCTCAGAGTCCGGGGCTGATTGCTCCTGCCAATGTTCCACAACGTGTTTTACGGCGGTGGTCGCCTGTCTGAAATCAAGCTGATCGGGGTCATAAACGACAAGAAGGCTGGTGTAGGACGGAATCAGGTCCTCCAGCCAGGGCCAGCGCCGGGATTCCATCAGCTGGCAAAGAGCCCGAAGCTTGCCCGGCAGATCGTCGCGGATGTCTTCCGCGACGGAAACGAGCAGGGAGTTTTCTGAAACCTGGCTAATCATGCCTGAGGCGTGGCTTCGAGGGCATCTCTGATCTGGCGGATGGCAGCGAGTGCGCCGTCTGTGTCTCCGTGAACGCACAGGCTGTCTGCAGGCAGATCAAGCCATTGGCCCGAGGTACTTTTTACGCCGCCTTTGTGGGCAAATGACAGCGCCTGAGCCACGATTACCTCCACCGATTGATGAACGGCACCGGGCAGCCTCCGGGATACAAGTTGTCCCTCGTCGTCGTAGGCCCGGTCGGCAAAGGCTTCCAGCAGAACCGGTATGCCCACGTAATTGGCCAGTTTTCGGTGGCGTTCGTGGTGAATGGTTGCGGGCAACATTAGCGGCAGGTTGCTGTCATATTTATGGATTGCACTCATGACTGCCTCCAGTGTGGACATATCCCGCATCATGTCGTTGTTGAGGGCGCCGTGGGGCTTTACATAGGAGAGTGTCAGTCCCTCTGCCCGGCAGATTCCCTGTAGCGCCCCCAGCTGATAAAGCATCAGGGCTTCGATCTCATCCGGCGAATGGGGTATTGAACGGCGCCCGAACCCGGGCAGGTCGTGGTAGGAAGGATGGGCGCCGATAGCGACGCCGTGGGACGCGGCCAGCGCAACGGTCTTGCGCATAACGTTGGTATCGCCGGCGTGAAAACCGCAGGCAACGTTGGCCATGTCGATCAGTGGCATCACTTTTTCGTCCTGGCCCATCTGCCAGGCGCCGTAGCTTTCACCAAGATCGCAGTTGAGCTTCATTACATATCCCGGCCCGGATACTGGGCGTTTTTCTGGGCTTCGGCCCGCTCGAGTCGTGCGGCAAGTTCCTCCGGGTTATTCTCCGGCACCTGCCAGCCCTGAAGGTTGTCTTCAATCAGCTGGGTCAGGGCCTTGATGTGCCCGTGGCTCGCATTAAGCGCGGGGATGTAGCTGAATCCTTCACCGCCGCCTTCCATAAAGTATTCCCGGTTCTCTTCGTCGATTTCCTCGACGGTTTCCAGGCAGTCCGACGAAAAACCGGGGCAGAATACATCGATGGACTTTATACCCTTGCCCGCAAGGGCTTTCAGGGTCTCATCGGTGTACGGCTGCAGCCATTCCTCGCGACCGAAGCGTGACTGGAACGTTGTCATATACTCATCTTTGCCAAGACCGAGCTTTTCTGCAAGTAGACGGGAGGTCTTGTGGCATTCGCAGTGGTAGGGGTCGCCCTTCATCAGGTATTTCAGAGGCACGCCGTGGTAGGACAGAATCAGTTTCTGGTTGCGGCCGTGCTCTTTCCAGTGCGCCCGGATATGGTCCGCCATGGCTTCGATGTAAGGCGGATAGTCCGGGTAATGGGAAATGAATCGCAGATCCGGCAACCAGCGACGGCGGGTAAAATCGTGGGCAATGGCGTCAAAGGTGGAGGCCGAGGTGGACGCGGAATACTGCGGATACAGGGGCAGCACCAGCAGCTTCCGAACGCCCTGGCTCTGAAGCTCGTTCAGCACCTTGCCAATGCCGGGATTGCCATAACGCATGGCAAACGCTACCACCACGTTGTTGCCGTGCCGTGCCTGAAGCTCCTTACGGATGCCTTCTGCCTGTTTGGCGGTGTGCAGCAACAGGGGCGATCCTTCCGGCTGCCATACGCCGGAATAGGCCTTGGCGGAACGCTTCGGGCGGATGCGCAGAATGATGCCGTGAAGAATCAACCACCAGAGCGGGCGGGGCAATTCGACGACTCTCGGATCCCAGAGGAACTCACCCAGATAACGGCGCAGTGCAGAAGGCGTGGGCGCGTCCGGCGTGCCGAGGTTGGTAACCAGAACGCCGATTTTCTCCGGATGATCGTGGCTGAAGTCAGTGGTGCCCGTGAACTGCATGGTTGTGGATCCTGATGAAGGTGCGACTCGGGGAATGCGTGAACCCTACTTGCCGGACTGCTGGGACATCCTGGGTGCCAGGCCGCTGATATCGTAGCCAGCATTACGGGCTTTGCCGACAATGTCTTCTACGGATTCGCGACGGGCGGTACTCAGGGCCCAGAGAACCGTGCAGCGGGTTCCGCTGCGGCAGAAGGCAATTACGGGGGCGTCTGCTTCGCGGATCATTTCATCAAAGTGGTCTACGTCGGAATCGAGGATGTTACCGGACTCTACTGGCTGATAGACGAATGTCAGGCCATGCTCCCTGGCGGCCGCCTCAATGTCAGCCATGGCGGGCTGGCCGGGCTCTTCCGCATCCGGCCGGTTGGCGACCAGCGTCTTGAAGCCGAGTCTGGCCAGCTCCGGGATATCTTCCACCCTGATCTGTGGTGCTACGGCGATGTGATCGTCGATCGGTCTGATGTCCATGGGTGCTCCTGAGCGTTCTGAAGTTGGTGTCATCATGCCACAGCAGGCAACGACTGTCAGAGCCCGCTGGGTAAACCCATCAGGAGAAGAATCTTTGCCACAAAAAAGCCCGGCACTGATGGCCGGGCAGAGGCGTGCGAGTAGTATCCATGAAAGACTTCCAGACAACCGATGTCAGCAGGGACATCGGTATCGTAAGTATTGTCTAAAATCTGCACAGTTCAAGCGAGGTCGCCGCTTTGTTTGATCACATTTTTTCATATTCAGGCGGTGCTTATACCAATGCGCGCCACAGCGCGGTTTGAGAGCCATGCCGGCGGACCGGACCGTTGGCGTATTTCCACAATGAACTGAAATCACCACTGGCCTGTAATACAATGAACCACGTGCCCAGTTAACGCATTCTGAGGGTTTTGCATGTCTGAAGATAACGATCAAAAACCGGATCCTGAACAGGGTCAGGAAACCGACGACCAGCTCGCGGGGAGAATCAAGGGATCTGCAAGGCAGATCTGGCTCGCGGGTCTGGGAGCCTATACCAAAGCGGAAGACGACGCCGGCAAATTTTTCGAGCGTCTGGTTCAGGAAGGCGAGCAGTTGGAAACCAAAACCCGCGGCGTGGTGGAAAAGCAGATCCGTTCGGTTGAGGACCGGGTGGGCGATGTGCGCCAGAAAGCCACGGGTACCTGGGACCGGCTGGAAACCATGTTTGACGAACGAGTCTCCGGCGCCTTGCGCAGGCTTGGCATTCATCGCCGTGATGAAATAGAGGCGATGGAGCGACGTATCCAGGCCCTGGAAGCGGAGATCCACAAGCTGCGGGAAAAAGACGAGGAACGGTCCGAGGAAGAATGATCAGGCATCGCCTGATCAGTTCAGGTAGTCCTGGCTCATCATCGCAATCTGTTCCTGTTCGTCCTTACCAAAGTAGGGCAGCATCAGGTACATCATCTGGTAGACACCCCGTCCTGGATCCACGGCATCCCGATCATCCAGATGTGAAAGGCTGTCGAAACTGCTCCAATAACAAGCTGTTAGCGTCAGTTGTTGGCAAAGAGCATTAAGTTCGCTATCGCTGATGGTCATCAGTTTCTGGCGCCGGAAGCTCTCACAGAGGGTGCGAAAGCCGTCTGTTTTCTTCTTCAGGATCCGGCGAAACCGGGTTTGCAGCTGGTCGTACCGGGACAGCACATTGACCAGATCCTGGTACAGAAAGCGGTAGCGGGCGACCGTCTCGAATAGCAGGTGCAGGAAGAAGCTGTGCTGGTCCAGGGAAATATCCGCATCTTCGGGCACCGCAAGCAGATCGACCATTTCATGCTCGTAGCTGTCGAACAGCTCTTCGACGATGTCACCCTTGCTTTTGAAATGGTAATACAGATTACCCGGACTGATATCCAGCTCGTCGGAAATCAGAAGGGTGGTCACGTTTGGCTCGCCAACACTGTTGAACAGCATAAGGCTGGCGTTGAGTATGCGATCTCGGGTTTTGACTTTTTTCATGTCCGGCGCCCGATCTGACGATTAGAGATCAAAGCTGGCCCACACCGGACAGTGGTCCGATGGCCGCTCCATGGCACGGATATCATAGCTTACACCCGCCGTCCTTGCGCAGGCAGCCAACTGTTCACTGGCCATGATCACATCGATTCTCAACCCGCGCCTGGGATCACGCTCGAACCCGCGGCTACGATAGTCAAACCAGCTGAAGGTGTTGTCCTCTTCCGGATGAAGCTTGCGGAACACGTCTGTCAGCCCACGGCTTTGAACCTGGGCAAACCACTCCCGTTCTTCCGGCAGAAAGCTGCACTTGCCCTTGCTGAGCCATCGCTTGACGTTATCTGCGCCAATGCCGATGTCCTTGTCAGTGGGGGAAATATTCACATCGCCCATCACCATCAGATCGTCGGTTTTTGGCTTTATTTCGTCAACGTAGCGCATCAGGTCTGCGTAGAAACGCTCTTTGGCCGGGAATTTGACCGGGTGATCCCGGCTCTCGCCCTGGGGGAAGTAGCCGTTGATCACCGTCAAGGTGCGGCCATTTACCGTGAATTCGGCGGTAATCAGTCGACGCTGGGCCTCTTCCGGGTCCCAGGGATAGCCCTTGTGAACCTTCTCTGGCTCTTCTTTGGAGAGCAGGGCGACGCCGTAGTGGGTTTTCTGGCCGGAAAAGTACACGTGGTACCCCAGATCCCGAATGGCCTGCTCCGGGAACTCCTCGTCGGTCACCTTGGTTTCCTGAAGACCGATCACGTCCGGGTTGAGACTTTCGATCACCGCTTCAAGCTGGTGGAGGCGGGTGCGGATACTGTTGACGTTGAACGAGACGAACATCATTGGCGATCAGGCCCCTGGCATGCTTCAGTGGATAAAATCGTGGAAACCGAATCCTACCACACCGTGGGCCGGGGCTGGGTTTGGCCCACGGGTCTTATTCAGCGCGTCAGTTCACATTCCGGTGTTGTATTGATCGCATAGCGGATGTGGGCGTTGTAATTGGTGTCCTGATTCTTGCGGATATTGGTCAGGCCGAGATAGTCCGTAAGAAGTCCCTGAGCGTTGTAACCCAACAGGATCGGGTCCACCAGCCAGCCGATGACCATGCTGGAGGGGCGAATACGAAAGGTGTGTGCGGCGTCGATGCGGGTATCGCTGTGGGGTTCAAGGACAAATCCGTAGTAGTCCCCGCGGGTTGGCGCAACCATCTCGAATTGCACGGATTCTCCTTCGTTTAACAGCTTGCTCCAGTTCTTGCGGACCAGATTATCGAAACCCGCGTCGGCGACCAGGGAAGGCGTAATGTTCAGGGTCGACTTTTCCGTCGCTCCGGAGGGCGATTGCCAGATAACCCGCAGCGTCTCGTCATCCTGGTTGATGAGTTCTATCACCTCGGAGAAGTCCGGCTGCCTGAAGGTTACCGTCGGCCTCAGCACAGACTCCTGGTAACTCAGGGTTTTCGTGGCAAAGGTGTCAGAGCTGTCCCGCGTGTAATCCACGGATTGCTCTTGCGGAACGAACAGATCGTCGGTGCAGGTTCCGCTGACGGTATGTTCTTCCTGGTAGATGGGCTCGCCGCCGTCGATGGGCTTGGCGGTTCCCACGAACCGCAGGTCTGCAGCGATCGCGAAAGCGGGCAGTGTCAGCATCGAAAAAAGAGTCAACGTTTTCATTGCACCAGCTCCGGATAAAGCGTCTTACGAATGTACAGCAAAAGGGGGAACACGATAAACCAGCCCAAAGCGAGAGCCGCCAGTGACAGGGTCAGATCCGGCAGCTGAACCGCACCCATCTTGCTGGCGGACCAGTAGGCGAACGGGCCGGCAATCGGCGCACAGACAAAGGGCAACCAGGGTTTGCTGCCGATCCAGGACAGGGAATGGGAAAGGGTGGTGGTAAAGGCCGCCCACAGCCCCAGTATCCAGATAGGCGTGAGCTGGAACCCACTCACGCCGTTGTCCATGACGCCGGTATTGAACCAGATGCCGTCCAGCACCCCGCCCAGCACAGTACCCACACCGATAAACTGAAGCTCACTCAGTCGGGCCTGGCTGATGAAGGCCAGATGGAAAATCACCAGCGCCACAACGAACCCCACCGCGGCAAGCCCGGGATAGAGCACACAGGCGAACCAGCCCGCCTGAAACAGCACGAAATTGATGACGTTACGCAGGGTATCGGACTGAATCATACGCTAAGAATAGCCTCTCGCTTGTTGCCGGGTTTGGCAAACACGATCTGTGATACGCCAATGGCCCGCTCACTGAACCCGGCCTCGCAATAGGCAAAGTAGAACTGCCACAGACGACGGAAAGCGGCGTCATAGCGGGTCTTGTCCAGGGAATCGATGTTTGCCATGAATCGTTGGCACCAGTCGTTGAGGGTGCGGGCATAATGGAAACCAATGTCTTCGGCGTGGGTCATCAGCAAATCCGAGCCGGTTCTCACGGAGCCCAGAATGGCGCCAAACGACGGGATGAAACTGCCCGGAAAGATAAAGCGCTGGATAAAATCCACGTTCTTCAGGGCCCGTTCGTAGCGCTGTTCGGGCATGGTGATTGCCTGCACCAGGGCCAGGCCCGTCGGTTTCAACAGGTGGCTGATCTGGGAGAAGTAACTGTCCAGGAACTGCGGCCCAACGGCCTCGATCATTTCAATAGACACCAGTTTGTCGAACTGGCCTTCCAGGTCACGGTAATCATCGAACAGCAAGGTGACGCGGTCTTCCAGACCTTCGGCCGCGACCCGCTCACGAGCCAGGTCCAGCTGTTCCTGGGAGATCGTGGTGGTGGTTACCTTGCAGCCGTAATGTTTGGCAGCGTGGATGGCAAAGCCACCCCAACCGGTGCCAATTTCCATAACCTCATCGTCCGGCTGCAGGTCCAGCTTGCGGCAGATGGTGTCCAGTTTGTGCACCGCCGCTTCGTCCAGCGTCGCGTTCTCGTTCGGGTAGATGGCTGACGAATACATCATGGTGGGGTCGAGGAAGGTCTCAAACAGGTCGTTGCCCAGGTCGTAGTGGGCGCTGATGTTCTTCCTGGACCCGTCACGGGTATTCCGGTTCAGCCAGTGCAGGCCTTTCAGGGCCGGTTTGGTGACCCAGCTGAAACGGTCTTCAAACTGGTTCATCAGGTAGACATTGCGGGTGAAGAAGCGCAACAGTGCCACCAGATCGGGAGTGGACCAGTCGCCCGCCACGAATGCTTCGGCGGCACCAACGCTGCCGCCGGTCAGAAGGTCTTTCCAGGTACTCTGATGGTGAACAATCAGCTCGGCTGCGGGAAAACGGGAATCACCGTCCCCGAATGTGAGGGTATTCGCTCCCTCATGGACGGTCAGAACGCCCTGCTGAAGCCGGGAAAGCTGCTGACACACCAGAGATCTGGCCACACGGCTGGTAACGGTGGCACGGGTGCCACGGTCAGCCGACTCAAACTGCGTATTCAGGTTCTCCATGAGCTTACCTTTCCGGTCGTTCCGGTTGTCTTTGTGCTTGTCTTTGAGCCCGAGTCGTCGGGCGACACCGTTTGCCCCGAATCGTCCGAGCCGCGCCGGAAATCCGGGTCATCCCCGGGCAATTTATCGGGGTGTGTGAAAAAGCGTGCCCCTTTGAGTTTCAGTTTCAGCGCGTGCCAGTAGATACCGGCAGTCACCTTGAAGGCTTCCAGCGGAAACTGTCTCAGGCTTCTGTGCACAGTTTTACGATCCAGCGGGGTGCGCTGGACCACCAGCGTGGCATCAAACTGTTTCTCGTCGTCCTGCAGCACGTTCATGTGAATGCGCAGCTCCGGCCCACGAAAGCTGAAGGTCCAGCGGTAGTGCTGATTCATGGGGTTGAACGGGGAGACGTGGAACCGCTTGCTGAATTCGAAACGCTCGCTGCGCCATTCTGTTGTCGAAGCGGGCTGCTGCCGACGGGTTTCCAGGCAGTAGGTGTGCCTTTCTTTCCAGGGGGTGTTGGTAATCTGGGCAAGGATTACCCGGGGAACAGCACCCTCCGACGGCGAATCACCCCGGTCATAACAGAAATAGAAGCTGACCGGGTTGAACACATAACCAAAGTATCGTGGATGGGTGATCAACTGAACCGCGCCATCGGGGCGCCAGCCTGTGGCTGTTTCCACGCGGTCGCAGACCGCATCCAGAACAGGCGTGTCCCGGTCCGGTTCCAGGTAATCCTTGCGGTGCAGGGAAAGCCAGTTGAACTTTTCCAGGGAGAACAGAGGGCTGATGGCGGTGATGGAATTCCATTCCCGCAGATCCAGTGCCAGCATGCCGGTATGGTAGCTGAACTCATGATTCACCGGCGCCTTTCTGCGATGGCGAATAGAGCCCTCCAGCCACTGGCTTTGAAGCCGCGATTCAACGATGTGCCGGCCCCAGTCGGCGGTCATGATTAAAGCTCCACTCCAAAGGCCCGGGCGACCCGCAGTGCGCTGCAGACGCCGTCCTCATGGAAACCGTTGAACCAGTAGGCGCCGCAGAAATGGCTGCGGTTCTGGCCGCCAATCTCGTCATATCGTTTCTGCGCCGCAACGCCCTCAAGGCTGAACACCGGATGCGCATACTCGAATCGCTTGATGATTTTTGCCGGGTCAATATCGTGGGCACGGTTTAGCGTGACGCAGAAGGTTTCCGGCGCATCGTGAAAATTCTGCAGAATATTCATGTTGTAGGTAACGGACACCGGTTCGGTGCTATGCCCGGGTATAAAGTAGTTCCAGGCGGCCCAGGCGCGACGGTTGGAGGGCAGCACCGAGCTGTCGGTATGCAGCACAACGTCATTATTCTGGAAGGGGATCGCCCCGAGAATACTGGTTTCCGCGATGGTCGGGTCTTTGATCATTTTCAGCGCCTGGTCGCTATGGCAGGCAAATACCACCTGGTCAAAGCGCTGCTGCTCGCCGTTTACCTCAACTGTGACGCCGCTTTCGTCCCGGGTGACGGCCGATACCGGGCTGTTAAGATGCGTGTGTTTGCCCAGGCGGTCCATCATGGCTTTTACGTAGCTGGCAGAGCCGCCGGAAATCACCCGCCAGGTGGGGCGATCATCTACTGACAGCATGCCGTGATTGTTGAAAAACTGCAGGAAAAAGCGGATGGGGAACTGTTCCAGCACAATTTCCGGCGCAGACCAGATAGCAGCGCCCATGGGTACGATGTAGAAGTTCCGGAAATAGCGGGAGTAGCCGTTGCGGTTCAGGTACTCGCCCAGGGTTTCCTCATCGTTGATGGCGCCGGAGGCCAGATCCTCGCGGGACTCTTTATTGAACCGCAGGATCTCACGGATCATTTTCAGAAACGGAAGATTAAAAACGTTTGAGCGCTGGGCGAACAGGGTGTTCAGGCTGGTGCCGTTGTACTGCAGCCCCGACGAGTGGCAGTCAACACTGAAGCTCATGTCGCTGACTTCCGAGGCAACGACCAGGCGATCCATGAGCTTCATGAAATTCGGATAGGTCCAGTCATTGAACACGATAAACCCTGTGTTCACAGGCCATTCCTTGCCACCAGCTTCCACCATTTCGGTGTTGGTGTGGCCGCCGGCGTAGTCGCCCGCTTCGAACAGCTCTACGTCATGATGTTCCGCCAGCAGCCAGGCAGTTGTCAGACCGGAAACACCTGCACCGATAACGGCGATGCGCTGGCGGGAGTTGCTCATTCTGTATTCCTTGAAAATTTGCTTGTTAAGTATGTTCAGACCGGTCTGATCAGTTCTGCTGACGACTCATGCTGGCGGACATGCGGTCGATCAGCCCCTGGGGCAAAGCCCCGAGAATCTTCAGGCTCCAGGTAAATCGCTTGGGAAACGCAATTTCCCGCTTGCCTTTCTGCAGGCCTTTCACAATGCGATTCGCCGCGTCCTCCGCAGACACCAGAAAGGGCATCGGGAAATCGTTCTGGTCGGTCAGTGGGGTTTTCACAAACCCCGGCGAGACCACCACGACATCAATGCCTTCGGCGGCCAGGTCTGCACGCAGGGCATGGGCGAAATAGGTCAGTGCTGCCTTGGAGGCGCCATAACCCTCTGCCCGGCCGAAGGGAAACCACCACGCTGAGGAACTTACGATAACCAGCGTCGCTTTCTTCCCCTTTTTTACCGTGCGGCGCAGGGCGGGCAGGGCAATATCCAGGCTGCGGGCGGTTCCCACTACGTTGGTGGTGACGTTCTTCTCGATCACCTCACTGTCATACTGACTGATGTCCAGGTACTCGCAGGTGCCTGCATTTAGCACTGCCATATCCAGATCGCCGCCGGCTTCAAGCAACCCGGCAATAGACGCCAGCTCCTCGCGATTGGTGGTGTCGGCGCGGGCGGTGGTCACCCGCTCTCCGCCAAAGGTCTTCAGCTCGTCCAGGGCCTCCTGCCGGCGCCCGGTCACGATCAGATGATGCCCCTGTTCTACCATGGCTTTTGTAACGGCTTCGCCGATGCCTGAACTGGCGCCGGTGATCCAGATATTAGAGGGTGTCTGCAAGCGCTGATTCATCCTGCCTGACTCCTTATCCAGCGAATGGCTTTGCCCAGCACCGGGAGGTTTTCATACAACAGTTGCCCAACGTCAAAATAATCCCGGTGGCTGGTCACTTTGCCGTTGGAAATTTTCAGTTGGCTGATGCCGTCCACATTTACCTGGTGTCCATTGCGTATGCGTTTGTGTCTTAACCGCATGATCCAGGGAATGCAGACATCTCGGCCGTTAATTACCGGTTCACCAAAATCGAAATGACAGGAAATCACGTTGGCGTACGCGCCGGAAAAATACTCCGATAGCTCGTCGATACCTTCCACTGCAGAGAACGGATCCCTGAAGATCACGTCGTGGCTGTAGACATCGCGAATGTCACGGATGTTGCCAGCGGAAAGTTTGTTGAACAGTTGCTTGAACTGTTTGAGCGCATCGGCAACCGAAGCGCTACCATTACCCATTTCAATGACTGAGGCAGTGCTCATGCTGACTTCCTCCGGTTCCTGTCAAGTTGTCGGGTTTCTTCCTGGATGTGTTCGGGAATTGCTTTCATGTCCCAGATAATTCCCAGTTTCGACAGCACCCACAATCCATACCAGGTCATGTCGATCTCATACCAACGGAAGCCCTGCCTGACTGACTGTGGCCAGCGATGGTGGTTGTTGTGCCAGCCCTCGCCGAGCGTGATCAGTGCAAGCCAGCCGTTGTTGCGGCTGTCATCCGGGGTTTCAAACCGGCGCTTGCCCCAGACGTGGGAAAGGGAATTGATGGACACGGTTGCGTGAAAAAGCACCACTGTGGAGATAAAGAAGCCCCACACCAGTAGTTGCAGGCCGTTGGTACCCAGATGCGGTGCGGTAGCCGCAAGAAGCTCGCCAAGGCCATAAATGCCCAGGGCGGCGGCTGCCGGGACCAGAGAGTCAAACCGGTTCAGAAACTTCAGTTCCGGGAACCGCATCCAGTCCTTGACCCGGCGCTCGTCCATGGCAAATCCGGCATCACAGGTGAACCACCCCACGTGGGACCACCAGAAACCGCCCTGATGCGGCGAGTGCAGATCTTCCTCGCGGTCTGAGTGCTGGTGGTGGTGGCGGTGATGGGCCGCCCACCAGAGCGGGCCACGCTGGGCGGCACTTGCCCCGAGCAGACCGAACAGAAACTGTGCAACCCGACTGGTCTTGAAGGTCTTATGGGCAAAATAGCGATGGTAGAAGCCGGTGATCGCGAACATCCGGATGACGAAAAACCCCGCCGCAAAGGCCACAGCAAAGGCGCTTGTACCGGTTACCAGAACCAGCAGACAGGCCAGATGCAGCGCGATGAAGGGAAGAACGCGGATAATATTGAAAGATCGTGATTCTATGTCCAGGTGATCCGAACCTGCGGCCGAATCGAACCACCTCAGAATGTTTGTCAGCCAGTTTTGCATTCGGGTCATACCCTGCTTGCCCTTTGTTTCATGGTTTAATCTGTAACGCGCTCATTCATACGTTTATTCACACGCTTCTGGATGCATCCTGAATGATGATTAACAATTCTCACTCGTCGCCAAATTTACGTTCCGTCGCCATCATTGGTTCAGGACTCGCCGGGCTCACGGCCGCTCTTTTGCTTCAGAAAACCGGGCGCCGCGTTACGGTGTTTGAAAAGAGTCGTGGTCCGGGCGGCAGACTCGCGGCCAAGCGGGTGGAAGGCGGCTCCGCGGACATCGGCGCCCAGTATTTCACAATCCGCAACCCCGGCTTTCAACAATTCCTGGATGAAAACGCGGGAACGGACTCCTATGCATCCTGGAATGGCCACTTTGGCTATCAGGTCGCACCGGAACAGTGGGAACCGTTCCCGGATGAAGCGCGCTACGTAGGCGTTCCCAGAATGACGGCCATCACCCGGGCCCTGTCTGAAAAAGCTACCGTGATCGCCCAGACCCGGATTGCTAGACTGGAAACCGCCAACCATGGCGCCTGGACGCTGGTTTCCACAGACGACGAGCGCTTTGGGCCGTTCGATGCCGTCGTCATCACCGCCCCGCCTGCCCAGGCACAGGACCTGCTGACGGACAGTCAACTGGTTACCCTGGCCGCGGAGCTGGATGAGCCTGTTCGCCATGTGCAACCCTGCTGGGCGGTGGCGGCCCACTTTTCCCATCCGCCGTTTGACCAATATGACGGCATGCGGGTTCAGAGCGATATCCTCAGCTGGGCGGGCAACAATTCCAGCAAACCCGGCCGGGACGATGCCGGGCAGTGGTGGGTGCTGCACGCCACATCTGCCTGGTCCCGGGCTAATGTCGATACACCCGCGGAACAGGTGGCCAGCGACATGATCCGTGAGTTCCAGGACGCCACCGGCTCCCGACAGCAACCGGATAAACTGCTCACTCATCGCTGGCTGTATGCTAAATCTTCGGACTCCGACACGCCGGGACACCGATGGTTCCCCGACCAGCGTATCGGGCTGGCTGGGGACTGGCTCAGTGGTGGTCGCGTTGAGGGGGCGTTTAACAGTGCCAGCGGCCTGGTCGATGAGATGGGCATTCTTTCCGATTAGCTGCGCCTGGCGGATGCGGGCGGCGTGTAGAAGTGGGTAATGGTGCCGTCCTGAAACTTGCTGAAGAACGCGCTGACCTCGGTAATCTTTTTCAGCGAGCGTGACCGGTTAATCGGGTCTTTCACCAGCACCTTGATACCGTTGAAGTTATCCTGAATATTGGAAAACCGCGCCCGCATCGAGCAGGTCACCACCTCGTCGGGGTCCAGCGCCAGTTGAGATGCCAGCCAGCGACTGTGATTCTCGATTCCCTGGGCCGTCAGGTCTTCCCGCGTGTCCAGATGGTTCAGTTTGACCCGGTCGACAATGCAGCGGGAAAAACTGCGGGGGTGGTTGCGGGAGACTTTCCGGAAGGCCTCCCAGAAAAAGCTGTCTGTCAGGTCGGCAAAATGCCGCATATCGCTGAGGCAGGTATCAACCCAGGCGAACATGTCGGGGTCGTCCAGCACTTCATTGATTGCCTCGCGCAGCAGCCAGTCAAAACCGAGCGCCGTTTTGTGGGCGTAGACCTTGCGGTACATCTGGTGACGGCTATAAACGAAATCTTCAAGCGCCCCAAGGCCCTTCTGGGTAATGGCCAGTCCCAACCAGGGCTCCCGTACGTCCCAGCCGAACCGCAGGTTGCTGAGCAGGTGGTCCAGATTGAAGCCGCCAATCGTCACGGAGGAATGAAACCCGTCCCTGAGCATGTAATCCGCCCGGTCCGCATCGATTTCACCGGAGACAATAGATGAAAGCAGATCCATTACCAGTCGCGGCGTGTCGGATTTGCTGAGAACGCCGGATTCTGCATCCTCGCCGGCAATGAAGTGCCAGAAGGTGCGGGCGTGCTGGCAGAAGGTTTCGCTGGGCTGGACGTCGGTGGTTTCCATTATCCCGATGACGTCCCGGACATCCAGGCCGGCTTCTGCCATAGATACCGCGGACAGAACGTCGTGGGCCACCCGCACGGAATAGTGCTCATGCTCCAGCTCGTGGGGCTTTTCGCTGTGATAGACGGTGTAGTCCGCATCTTTCCAGAGCTCTTCAAAACGCTCGGGCCGGGCCATCAGCTCGTGGATGCGTCGGGCCTGGGTGAACTGGTGGGAGAAACTGGAATGCCCGCTGTCATGCAGCAAGCAGCCGAGTCGGATGATTTTGGCAAGATAATCAATCGCATCCAACTGATTCATGCTGAGATCGTTCTGATCACTGAGTTTGCGCTCGCGCAAGTAGGCGTCAATCATTGAGCGAAACATCCGTGTTCCAACGTACATAACACCAATGCTGTGCAGAAAACGGGAGTGGGTGGCGCCGGGGAATACCAGGCTCAGGATGTCGTTCTGGCAGATATTGCGCAGGCGCTGGAACAGCGGGTGGTCAATCACCTGGATTTCGTGCCGGTAAAGAGGAATACCGCCATGGACGGGGTCCATGATCAGTTTATCGTAGGCACCGAGCAGGTCATTGACTGCACTTCGCATGGATCTGTTCCTCCAAATTCGGTAAAGATGGCTTGTTATATCACAGGGGCATGCCAGAATAGATGACGGATGGCCGAATTTCCTTTTACCGCTGGCAGTTTAGGGCACAACCATGACATCGCGCACCGAGCGCATTCTGATCATCGACTCAGACGAAAATGCCCGTTCAGAGCTTGGCCGTTACCTGAGCGCCCGGGGCTTCTACGTTTACGATTCCCCGGACCTGGCCTCCGCTCGCTCTCTGTTTGATCGCGACACCCCGGATATCATCTTTGCCGACCTGTCCCCCGCGGCTATATCGGAGCTGGTCGGCCGCCTGGATGATGCAGGCATCTTTGCGCCTATTGTTGCTGTTTCGGCCACCCACCGCGCCGCCGATATTGTCGAAGCGCTGAGGGCGGGCGCTGCGGATGTGGTACTTAAGCCCTGCGCCGATGACAAGGGCGCCCTGGAGGACGTGATCGGCAAGCTGTTTGATCGGGTTCGAGTGAACCGGCTCAATCATCTTTATCGTCAGGAACTGGAGGAGGCCAACCGCGACCTGCGGGACGGCATCGCCGAGCTCCGGGCCGACCAGAACGCCGGCCGAAAGGTCCAGCTGAAGATGTTGCCCGATCACGAACAGGTTATTTCGGGCCTTAGCGTCGACCACCTCATCAAACCCTCGCTCTATCTGAGCGGCGATTTTCTCGACTATTTTCCGTTATCTGACGACAAGGTTCTGGTCTACATTGCCGATGTATCCGGCCATGGCGCCAGTTCAGCCTTCGTGACGGTTCTGCTGAAAAACCTGACCAACCGGCTGCAACGTAATCTGCGTCGTGGGTCCAGCAGTGACATTTTGCACCCGAATCAGTTCCTGGATCGGATCAATACGGAACTTCTTGATACCGGGCTGGGCAAGCATGTGACCGTGTTCGTGGGCATTATTTCGGTTTCCGAGCGGGCGCTGCGCTATTCTGTGGGCGCGCATTTCCCGATGCCGATCCTGTCTTTCGAGAGTGGAGAGACCCGGTTTCTAGAGGGTAGTGGGCTGCCGGTGGGGCTTTTTGAGGATCCCCAGTGGGAAGTTTACGAGGTTCCGTTACACGAACCGTTCAACCTGATCCTGTTTTCAGACGGCATTCTGGAGGTTATCCGGGAGAAGAGCCTGGATGAAAAGGAGCGGCAGCTACTTGAAGTCGTATCTGGAGGCCGTCACACTATTGGAGCATTAAGCGATGCTCTGAATCTGGAAGAGATCACAGAGTTACCTGACGATATTGCTATCGTATCGGTGACGGACTCGAAATCCGTTATCAATGGGCCGACGTCGACATAGTGGCAGTGAACTCAATGGCTGGTTATAAAATCCTGCAAGCGGAACAACAGGGCATTTATGTCCTCAAGTTTATTGGAGAAATCCGGCTAAACCTCTGTTCAACGCTGGACAATCTCGTTGAGTCCATCACCCAGGACCCGGATTTCAAAACCGTGGTGGTTGATGTTACCGAAACCGACATCATCGACAGTACCACGCTCGGTCTGCTTGCAAAGATCGCCATGGCCGCCAAGAAGCGCAGCCAGTTCCTGCCCACACTGATCTCCACCAATCCGGACATCACCCGTATCGCCACCTCCATGGGCTTCGACAAGATTTTCATCATTGTGAAAGAGCCCGCATCCCGCATTGAAGAGCTTGAAGAAATCCCCGTGCTCAAGGCGAGCGAACAGGAAGTCCGCGACAAGGTCCTTGAAGCCCATCGTGTGCTGATGGGCATGAACAGCCGCAACCGGGAAGAATTCAAGAACCTGGTGCGCGCCCTGGAATGCGAAGAGCCCGGCTGAGTCCGGGCCATACCCCATTGAAGGGATAGATTATGTCTCAAAACACTGATGCCCAACCGCAAAGGCCAGGGGCCAGCGGTCAGCATGTGGCTGTACTGGGTGGCGGCAGCTTTGGTACGGCCATGGCCAAGGTTCTGGCGGAAAACGGCCATACTGTCCATTTCTGGATGCGCGATCAGGCGCAGGCCGACGAGATTCGGGAAACCGGCTACAACACCCGCTATATGCCGGATGTAAAGCTTGAGGGCGATATCCGGCCGACCATACGGCTTCCGGAGGCCGTTGCGAATGCCAGCACGGTTCTGGTCGCGATCCCCAGCAAGGCATTCCGTGCTGTGATCCGCGAGAACAGCGCCGCCTTCCGGGACGGGCAGATTGTGGTCAGCCTGACCAAGGGTATCGAAGAACACGGCTTCAAGCTGATGAGCGAAATACTGGTGGAAGAGATTCCCCGCTGCCGGATTGGCGTGCTTGGGGGGCCCAACCTCGCCAGCGAAATTGTCAGCCGTGACCTTACCGCCACCACCATTGCCGCGAAAGATCCGGATGTGCGCCGTGAACTGCAGCTGCTGCTTGGCTGTGAGTATTTCCGGGTGTACGCCAATGTCGACGTTTACGGCGTGGAGCTGGCGGGCGCGCTCAAGAACATCTATGCCATCATTGCCGGCCTGGCCTCGGCCCGTGGTCTTGGCGAGAACGCCAAAGCCATGCTGATTACCCGCGGCCTGGCGGAGATGAGCCGGTTTGCTGTCAGCCTGGGGGCAAACCCGATGACCTTTATGGGGCTGGCCGGGGTGGGTGATCTTATCGTTACCTGTACTTCATCCAAGAGCCGGAACTTCCGAATCGGTTACGCTCTGGGTGAGGGCAAGGATCTGGATGACGCCGTAACGGAACTGGGGCAGGTGGCAGAAGGCATCTATACGCTGAAGCTGGTGAAACAGAAATCCGAGGCAATCGGCATCTACATGCCGCTGGTTCGAGGTCTGCACGAGATCATGTACGAGGGCGCCTCCATCAATGCGGTGATTAACAGCCTGATGATGTCGGTCCAGAATTCCGACGTGGAATTTATCCTGCCCAGAACGATTTCCCAGTGAACGGCATCAGAATTGGGAGGTTATCGTGCAACTGATCATCATGCGACACGGCGAGGCAGGCTATCACTCCCTTGATCGCCAGCGGGAGCTGACCGAGTATGGCCGGCAGGCGGTGGCCGAAGTAGCAGCACAGATTGCCGAATCGCCATGGCGTCCCAGAACGCTCTGGTGCAGCCCTCTGGTCAGGGCGCGCCAGACTGCGGCGATCGCCTCCGAGATACTAAACTGTCCGGTTTACGAAAAAGAGTTCATTACCCCCGATGACGACCCCGGCAAATGCCTGGATGCGGTGCTGGAATCGTCGGAATCCCAATTGATGATTGTGTCCCACATGCCGCTTGTGGGCAGCCTGGCTACGCTTTTTGTTGACGGGCACCGACAGGGCATACCGCTGATGACCGCCCAGGCTATTGTGCTGGATATGCCGGTAGCCGGCCCGGGTTGCGCAGATCTGAAAGCGCAGTTCCTGCCGTAAAACCGGCGTGTTACCTCACGCTGCAACCAAACAGGGCTGATATCTATGAGTCAGAAACCAGACGCCATTGCGAAGCAGATTGAGTCTGTCGCCGGTAAAAAGGCAAAGCCGCCGCTGGAAAAATGGCACCCGGAACTGTCCGGTGATATCGACATTGTGGTCAATCGCAAGGGGCAGTGGCTCTATCAGGGTAAGCCCATGGCTCGCGAGGCGATTGTCCGGCTGTTCTCCACCATTCTGCGTCGGGAAGAAGACGGCCAGTACTACCTGGTCACGCCGGTGGAGAAGTGGCGCATCCAGGTAGAGGACACTCCGCTACTGGCTCACAGCCTGAAGGTCGAGGGTGAGGGTAGGGAGCGTGCCCTGTCGGTGACCACCAGTGTCGGTGAAGAACTTACCATTGACGAGCAACATCCGCTCTTCGTCGGCACCTATCCCGGAACGGACGAGCCGCGGCCGGTGATATGTCTGCCCCATGGTCTGGAAGCCAGGCTGGTGACGTCTGCCTATTACGAGCTGGCCGAACTGGTGGCTGCCGATAACCCGGATCCGGACGGCCCAATGGGGGTCTGGAGCCATGGAAATTTCTATCGAATTGCCTGAAGCGGTTGAAAACCTCAGCCCCGACCCCACTATTTCACGGTAGAAAACGCAGCATGACACTTGTTAGACTGTATTTTCACTCTTGTTACCGAGCCTGGCTCTCTAACGAGGCCCGGTGGTCGTAAGTTGCTCTGTGCAGTCTGGCTGTTCATGATTACTTTCGATTACCCACTCATTCATTAAACAGTCATTGCGACACGCAAGGAGATCACATGGCCCAACCACGTGTTGTCACCATCCATTACACGCTCACAAACGATCAGGGAGAAGAGCTGGACTCCTCCCGTGTAGAAGGTCGCGAGCCTCTGTCTTATCTGGAAGGTGCGCAAAACATCATCGGTGGACTGGAAAACGCCCTGAACGAGAAAGATGCTGGCGATCAGGTGAAAGTTTCTGTCGAGCCGGGTGAAGGCTACGGCGAAGTCAACGAAGAGCTGATTCAGCCTGTTCCGCTGACTGCATTTGAAGGCGTCGATACCATCGAGCCGGGCATGCAGTTCCAGGCACAGACACCGGGCGGCCCTCAGGTTGTTCGTGTCGTGGAAGTTGGCGATGAAACCGTCACCATCGATGCCAACCATCCGCTGGCGGGTCAGACTCTGCACTTCGACGTAGAGGTTGTAGAAGCTCGCGAAGCAACGGATGAAGAGCAGGAGCATGGTCACGCTCACTAACTGAGCCATGACCGCGGGCGCAGCCCTGTGCTGCGCCCGCATTTGTCAGAACTGGTATTTCAGTCCGACACGACCGGTATCAAATTCCGGCCCGCTGTTGGTTACCTGACCGTTGAAATCTTCCTCATCAATGTCGACGTTGTACCGGTTGTACTCGGCGAACGCTGTCAATTTGGGCGTTACCCGGAAATCCACACCGGCACCCACAACGGGCGTCACTTCATCGTAAGTTTCACTTTCATTAAAGGCGTCGACGTCCAGTGACGCTGCAAATACGCCAGCCTTACCATAGACCCCAAAGCTTTGTGTCAGGGGCAGGCGGCCAATGGCGGTAAGCGCGACACCCTTGAGTTTGCTTTCCACCTCGTCTTGACCGAAGTTTCCGAAATCGATGTATTCCGCCTGCACCGCAAGGATTGGATTGAACTGGTAACCAACCGCTGCGCCGAACAGGTCATTTTCATCCTCAAACTCACCGCCGTGGGCTTTATAGCCACCATAGCTGCCGCTGATGTAAGGCCCTGCCTGGTCCCGATCTGCGCTCCCCTGCGCCAGGGCGGCAGGGGCGGAAACGGTTGTTGCTGTGAACAACGCTGTGCAGGCAAAACGGATTCCGTAGTTCATAAGGCTTTCCTCCTCGTGAGTTCCTGTGTCCTTTTATCCGTGAGTAATCAAAAGCTGGCTTTCGATTACCTGAACTCACCCTACTAAAGGACTCGCCATTAGTGGGTTAAAGGCGAACTAAGATTTGGTAATACCTGATTAACCACTTAGGGGCAGGAAATCAAACGGTTGCAGTTTGATTAGTCAGGGGATGAACTGGGCTGGGCAGACGATTCATCACCAGCTGCCGGGCTATTCGTCTCTTCAGTCTCCGCCTGTTTCATCAGGCTCATACCACCCTGTAGCAGCAAAGCTCTGAGGCGAGGGTCTGACTGTTCCACAACGCCCACAGCAAATGCGGTCAAAGCCGCTTCCAGAGGGTTTTCCCGAATCAGGTCGCGAAGCACGTCGATCCCTGACCGTGACGTTCCGCTGGCCTTCTGGCCAGACTTGTCCCGGCGAACCGGACGTGTCAGACGCTGAAATACAATCGCAAGCAAAAGTAGGCAGACGAAACCTGCAAGCGCCATGGCTCCCGCTTCGCCAAGCAAGGGTGACATTGCGATGAGGGAGGCCTGAACAAGAAGGTAGAAGCCGGTGATAAGCAGGGCGGTCAGCAAGACCATCGACAGGACCACGCCTATGATGGCAGCCGCAGCCTTGCGTAACGCACCCTGAATTTGTGCCGAATCAAGCATGATCAGCGATCAAACATCTTGCCTACGAGTATGCCGGCCAGAAACATAATGACGATGCTCAGGAAGGGTCGCTCTTCAATCCGGTGTTCGACATCATGGACGGCCTTGTCTCCGGCATCTCTTGCACGGTGCAGGGCTTCGTCGCCTTTCTGTCTGACCTGGTCAAAAGCTTCACGGCTTTCACGACGGATTTCATCCCGAAGACTGCTGATGTTGCTTTTCTGGCTTTCCGAAACAGTCTTGGTTAATTTGGACAGATCTTCGCGCAGAGCTTGTACATCCCGCTTGACCTGTTCGTAGTCATCCTGGGTAGTTTTGGCTTCCATAGCATGCCTCCTTTAACAATAAAGTATTTGTTAATTTGGCGTTTCCAAAAATCATACTCTGTACCCGTCACCGCTGATTCAGCTCAGCGAACTACCAATGGGTACAATAAAAACCCTAGCACAGAAAAAGGGGGCCTGCATGCATCTTGCCGGGCCCCCTTCAACTATCTTATGGCCCTTTCACGGACCGTTTTCGGTATGTCGGTTACATGTTCGGGTAGTTGGGGCCACCGCCACCTTCCGGCGTTACCCAGTTGATGTTCTGGGCCGGATCCTTGATGTCACAGGTTTTGCAGTGGACACAGTTCTGGGCGTTGATCTGGAACTTCAGACCACTGCCGTCGTCCTTTTCAACCACCTCATACACCCCGGCAGGGCAATAGCGCTGGGCCGGTTCGTTGTACTTGGGGAGATTCTCCTCAAGCGGAATCGTAGGATTGGTCAGCTTAAGGTGAACCGGCTGGTCTTCCTCGTGGTTGGTGTTGGAAATGAACACCGAGGACAGCTTGTCAAAGGTCAGCTTGTTATCCGGTTTGGGATAGTCGATCTTTTTGGCCTGATCGGCCTGTTTCAGGGTTGCGTAGTCTGGCACCGTGTCGTGAAAAGTGAACGGCAGGGTTCTGTGCAGGATGTTCTGCTCGAAGAACGCGATGGCGCCACCGACAAAGTTGCCGAACTTGTGCATGCCCGGGCTGAAGTTACGCTCGTTGAACAGCTCCTTGTAAAGCCAGCTGTCCTTGAAACGCTCCTCAAAACTGGTGATTTCTTCACCGGCCTTGCCTTCCTTCAGCGCCTCGAACACCGCTTCAGCGCCCAGAATGCCGGACTTCATAGCGGTGTGGGAGCCTTTGATCTTGGAGCTGTTCAGGGTACCTGCATCGCAACCCAGCAGCAGGCCACCGGGGAAGCTCATTTTTGGCAGGGAATTGAAACCGCCTTTGGTAATCGCACGGGCGCCGTAGGAGACCCGCTTTCCGCCTTCCAGGTGCTTGCTGATTTCCGGGTGTAGCTTCAGACGCTGGAATTCATCGAACGGGCTCAGGTGCGGATTACTGTAGGACAGGTCCGTGATCAGCCCGACATAGACCTGGCCGTTTTCCAGGTGGTACAGGAACGAACCACCGGTGGAGCCGGATTCGTTCAGCGGCCAGCCCGTGGTGTGGACGACCAGGCCCGGCTCGTGTTTGGCCGGGTCAATGTCCCACAGCTCCTTGATGCCGATGCCATAGTGCTGCGGATCCTTGCCTTCATCCAGCTTGAAATCATTGATCAGGCGCTTGCCCAGGTGACCGCGGCAGCCTTCAGTGAACAGGGTGTACTTGGCGCGCAGTTCCATACCCGGCATGTAGCCGTCTTTCTCGGAGCCGTCACGGGCCACGCCCATATCACCGGTGATGATGCCTTTAACCTGGCCATCTTCGACAATGGTTTCCGATGCGGCGAAGCCGGGATACACCTCAACGCCCAGTTCCTCGGCCTGCTCGGCCAGCCAGCGACACAGGTTGCCAAGGCTGATGATGTAGTTGCCGTGGTTGTGCATGTTCTTGGGAACAAACGCGTTGGGGATCTTGCTGGCGTTTTCCTGGTTTTTCAGAAGGAAAATGTCGTCACGGGTAACCGGCGTATTCAGCGGTGCCCCTTTTTCTTTCCAGTCCGGGAAGAGTTCATTGAGGGCCGTTGGCTCAAATACCGTGCCGGCCAGAATGTGGGCGCCGATCTCGGAACCTTTTTCTACCACACAGACCGTCAGCTCCTGTTCGGACTCCTGGGCCATCTGCATGATGCGACAGGCTGCCGAAAGGCCCGCAGGCCCACCGCCGACGATCAGAACATCAAATTCCATCGATTCGCGTTCCACGTTGGTCTCCTCAAACATTTCTATTTATGGGTGCCTTTCGGCACTTTCCTGATCGTGTGCCATCAGTTTCCTGAGGCTTTTTGCTGAGCCGTATGATAGCGATTTATGCCTCTATAAACGACCGCTTCTGCCTGAAAGTGCCCGATTTGTTTCAATCAGAGGATACCGCAAAACAGAAATCAAACAAACGTTTGTTTGAAATTTGGCCCGCGCTTTGGCATTGTTCGTACAGCAGGGCACATAAAGGTTGTTCTATTGACCCCACTGACCTTTGTGGGCAGTATTATGTCGCCCTGACAGACAGCAGCCCTGCGCATTGAAGCTGTCCTCAAACGTAAACTCATTGTAGAAGAACGAGGAATCTATGAAGGTTCTGGTCGCCGTAAAACGAGTTATTGATTACAACGTAAAGGTGCGCGTCAAGCCGGACAACACCGGCGTGGACCTCGCCAACGTCAAAATGGCAATGAACCCATTCTGCGAAATCGCGGTTGAAGAAGCGGTTCGTCTGAAAGAGAAGGGCGTTGCCAGTGAAATCGTCGTGGTTACCATCGGCCCCAAGGCTGCCCAGGAGCAGATCCGTACTGCGCTGGCCCTCGGTGCAGACCGTGGTATTCACATCGAGACCGATGAGGAAGTCCAGTCTCTGGAAGCGGCCAAGCTGCTCAAGAGCGTTGTCGAGAAAGAAGAGCCCAAGCTGGTTATTCTTGGCAAGCAGTCCATCGACTCTGACAACAACCAGACTGGCCAGATGCTGGCAGCACTGACCGGAATGGGCCAGGGCACCTTCGCATCAGAAGTGGTCATTGAAGGCGAGAAAGTTCAGGTAACCCGTGAAATCGACGGCGGCCTGATGACGGTTGGCCTGACCCTGCCTGCGGTTGTTACCACCGACCTTCGCCTCAATGAGCCGCGTTATGCTTCTCTGCCGAACATTATGAAGGCAAAGAAGAAGCCTCTGGACACCATGTCACCGGCTGATCTTGGCGTTGAGATTACATCTCGTCTGTCCACCCTGAAGGTTGAGGCTCCGGCTTCCCGTCAGGCGGGTATCAAGGTAGCGGATGTAGCTGAGCTGGTCGACAAACTGAAGAACGAAGCGAAGGTGATCTAAATGAGCATCCTTGTATTTGCTGATCATGATAACAGCAGCCTGAAGCAGTCCACGCTCAACGTGGTTGCCGCTGCGAAAGCCATCGGCGGCGATATTGATATTCTGGTTGCCGGTGAAAACTGTGGTTCCGTAGGCGAAGCTGCGGCCAAGGCCGAAGGCGTGAACAAGGTTCTGGTTGCGGACAATGCCGCTTATGGTCACTCACTGGCAGAAAACCTGTCTGAGCTGGTGGCGGAAGTTGGCAAGGGTTACAGCCACATTCTGGCCTCCGCAGGCACCACCGGTAAGGACTTCATGCCGCGCGTTGCTGCACTGCTGGACGTTGCCCAGGTGTCCGACATCATGCGCGTTGAGTCCGAGGACACGTTCGTGCGTCCGATCTACGCAGGCAACGCCATCGCAACTGTGAAAGCGACCGACAGCATCAAGGTCATCACGGTTCGTCCCACTGCCTTTGATCCGGTGGCTGCTGAAGGCGGTTCCGCGTCTGTTGAAGCACTGGACGTGGTGAAGGATGCAGGCCTGTCCGAGTTCGTAGGCGAAGAGCTTGCCAAGTCCGACCGTCCTGACCTGTCCAGCGCCGATATCGTTATTTCCGGTGGCCGCGGCATGCAGAACGGTGACAACTTCAAGATGCTGGAAAGCGTTGCTGACCAACTGGGTGCCGCCATCGGCGCTTCCCGTGCGGCGGTTGATGCCGGTTTCGTACCGAACGATATGCAGGTCGGCCAGACCGGTAAGATCGTTGCACCGCAGCTGTACATCGCGGTGGGCATTTCAGGGGCTATCCAGCACCTGGCAGGTATGGGCGATTCCAAAGTGATCGCAGCCATCAACAAGGACGAAGAGGCCCCGATTTTCCAGGTGGCTGATTACGGCCTGGTTGCTGACCTGTTCGAAGCTGTACCACAGCTGGAAGAAGAACTGAAAAAGGTTCTTTGATCACCGGCGATTGAAAAAGGCACCTGAGGTTCTGTATAGTACATAGAACTGTGTAATTTTGATAAAAACCCCCTTAATTGGGGGTTTCTTTTTCCTGAAGAATGCACTATATGTATAGTAAATACTGTGTATTTTATGTAGGATTCAAGGATGTTTGCAACGAAGGTAACAGCCAAGGTAGTTCAGGATAACAGTGGAGTGACCACAGAGATCCCGGTCATCCTGACCGACCAAGGGGTTTTGGGGTCAGCCACAGATTATGTGCTTAGCCTTCACCTAAATGGCACCTCGCTTTCAACCATCACCAACCATATTCAGTCGATTAGACTCCTCATCGAGTTCATGGATGCCAACGAAGGCATGTTCGATGAACCCGAGGCGTTGTTCGCGGGCTTTGTTCGTCGGCTCTACAGCGGCACCATCGGTGAAGATGGATTAGACCCCTCTGGTCTTTATTGGATACCGGCCAGCACTGGCACGATAAATCGTCACATCGGCAATCTGACGAACTTCACCAATTGGCTCTCAGACAAAGGTCTGGCCAAGCCTCTTAATACCTTGCGCACGGCCACTCGACATGAGGAGCGCATCCAGTATGCCGCTTGGTTTAGGCGCAACCAGAACGATTTCCTCGGACACATTAAAGACACCTCGGTTAATACCACGGTAAAGAGAGCCCGCAGCATCAAGGGCAGAACACCTCTGGCAAAAACCAATGACGATGCCATCGCCTTCCCTACGGGAAAGTTTGAAGACTTCTACATGAAAGGCTTGGGAGGAGCCAAAGACCCGCGAGTTGCGCTGCGGGACAAGCTTATCGTGCTCCTGATGCACGCGGCCGGATTGAGGCGGAGCGAAGCACTGTTGCTTTGGGTCACAGATGTCTTTGAAGACCCCTCCGATCCGGATCGGGCAATCGTGAGGATCTACAACGAGATAGAAGGTAAGGCACCTGAAGGCTGGAAGTCCCGAAAAGGGATAAAAAGCCGCAAGGCGTACCTACAAGAAAAGTATTCACGCATACCGCGCCAGGAGATGCAAAACACCCAGCTTCTCGGCTGGAAATCCAAAACCCTAGACCACAAGGATGGTTACCTGGAGGCGTATTTCTTCCCGCAAGAGTTTGCCCGGGTATTCATGTCGCTGTGGCGACAGTATTTGGTTTTCCGAGCATCGGTGGAGTGCCATCACCCCTATGCGTTTATCAACTTCGATTCTCGGTATCTGGGCAACCCCTATACCTACAATTCCTTCAACCAAAACTATGCGGCTGGGTTAAGACGAATTGGTCTCGAACCCGACAAGACCGTAGGGTTAGACCCTCATGGCCATCGCCACAACTATGGCCGTCGATTGACGGATGCTGGGGTCGATCCGCTAATTCGCAAAAAGTGCCTGCATCACGCAAGCCTGGAGTCTCAGGTTCCTTACACCATGCCCTCCAGCGTGAAAGTCTCAGAAGCGCTGTCCCAGGCAACACAACAACTTCAGTTGGGATCGGATAAGGAAAAGACCCCCGCGACTTTCGACTGGAAGACATTGGCCGAACACGGCTTTGAAGGCCTCGATCCAAACGGCCACTTCACCGGCAAGAATCCACGGTTAGGGAAACGATAACATGACCAAGAAATCAGGACGGAAAGGCTACACCACGGATCTGACGCTTGGGTGGGTGACTAAGGACCTAGGGCACGACTGGCTGCAATGGCAGCAGTACGCTGTTGAATGGCTAAAAACGCAAGACAAAGCCGTTGATAAACATTTGAAGGGGATAAGAAAGTTTCTTCTTTACCTGAGCGCGAAGGCCCCGTATGCCGCGGACGTGACCACAATGTTTAAGGGCCATCCCAGCGGCCATAAGGTATCCAGTGAAGAGTTTGAGGCCTTTCTGGCTAGCGGTGGAACGACTACTCAAAAAGATAAACACATTTCGGGCGCGGTCGAATTATGCGACTACATCCTTAAGCACCATCTGAGCGCCGAGGATGATAACGGCGTCGAGCGGCCCCTGTTCTCTAATCCGTTCGATAAAATCAAGAAAGATATATCAAACACCGAAACCGCCCACAGCCCGTTACCGTATCGCTATATCCAGCAAGCCAGGCACATTCTTTGCCCCTATCCAACCGATGACCCCGGCAATAAAACGCCATGGGTCGGGTTTCATTTCCGGGACTGGCGGTGGGCTATCGATCACCTTCAGGATGGCAATAAGGCGTGGATGGAAGTACCTCCGGAGGTCATTGATCCCGATGATCCGGATTGCATTGCCCGTAAACGGATTGTGAACAGGAACAATAAGAAAGTTGAGATCCATGAGGTCTGGTCGCCTGTGATGGCGATGTTTCTATTTACTAAGCTCCATCTGCCCCTTCGTTCTTACCAGGTGCGGCTTCTAGACTCCGGCGAAGGCGATACCTGGCGCTACGAGCGCGGTCATTGGGTCGAGAACATCAAGCATCCATTCAGGTACGGAACCCCGAAACGCCCCTATCAGAAAGGCGTCTTCCGGCGCATTTATGACTCGATGACGGAGAGTTATGCCACCGGGCTGTATGTCTCGACCAACAAAACCGCCGACCAAAACAAAGACGAGCTTCAGCGCGGCTACACCATCCCCTGGCAGCACGAAGAACTGCTGTATTGGCTGGAAAAACTCCGCAACTGGCAAGAGAAATACAACCCGATTAACCGGTTGATCAGTGGTACAGAGCTTTCGCGTCGCGATCTTGGCGCAACCAAATCCAAGAAGCAATTAGCCGAAATGGGCGAGTTTGCCCTTCTGTTTCGGGACCGAAATTCTGCGTTCCCGATTGGCCACGTTTCTTTTGCTAATCCTTGGTATCTACTGTTGTCGAAACTGGAAGAAGATCTGTTCCAGTCAGGCCTGAGGATGAAGGATGGTGACCGTCTCCGGTTTGTGAAAGACTACGACAAGGACTACGAGGGTCAAGAATCAGCCAAGGTGGCAACGGAATACCCGCTGCACAGCCTTCGAGTGTCGTTGATTACTTGCTACACCATGGAAACCGATCTCCCGTTGCCGGTGATCTCCAAGCTACTGGCCGGTCATACCCGGCTGTTGATGACGATCTATTACAACAAGATCACGCCCTCGGTGATGGCCGAGAAAATGAGCGAGGCCGACTCCGCCCTGGTTGAACGCGGAGAAACGTCCCTGAAGAACTTCCTTCAGGACGCAGAGATGAGGCAGATCCAGCTTCGCACTGCGTCGCTCGGTGATACATACAACTCTGTCGAAGCCGTGCTGGCGAACCGGAATCCGATTGGCTGGGAAGAGCGGGCCACCGGTCTGTGCCTGGTCGGCGGCAACTCCGTGCGTTCGGATGAACTGTCCACCGTTGGCGGCTGCTGGAACGGCGGCCCCATTATGAAAGATTCAGAACATTCGTACTCAAGGGTTTATGGCCCGGTACCCCACGGTCCTGAAAACTGTCCCCGCTGTCGCTGGCACATCACCGATGCGACCTACCTGCCAGCTCTGAATTCCAAGTTCAATCAAGTCAGCTACAAAGCGCACCAGGGGGCTGAACTGGCCGTCGAGATTGAAGGCCAATTAGAGGCCCTGAAGGATGAGATGTTCATTGCCGAGGAAGAAGGTAAACCGTTTCTCAAGCACAGCGAACTTCAGGCGCTGGAGCGTCGGTACGAGAAGCAGCGCGTAGAGGCAGATGAGTACGCCAAAGACTACATCGCCATCTTCAATCTGATCAACAAAGTGGTCCAGATCGAGAATGGGCGAACTGAGGACGATGACCGTCAAAAGCTGATTGCCGTGGGATCTGCGGAAGACCTCAATGTCAGCATGAAATTCATCGAAACCGACTCGGAATTGCTTCACCTGTCCTTGCTCTGCGAGGACGCTGAATTCTACCCCGACCTGCACGATGACTTGCGCAAGACGCCTGCCATTGCCAAGCGCACCAATGCCTTGAGCCGAATGATGGCCCGCTCCGGGTACAAGCCCGTCTTTCTGGAAATGGACGAAAACACACAGTTGATCGTGGGTAATGCGCTCGTTCGAAAGATGGCTAAGATCGCGGACCCAGACGACAGGATGGAAGGCTACCGAATCGCAACAAATTACATCGAAGCGCAAGAGTACCTGGAGAACGATGGGCTGCTGAAATCCGGATTTGAGGCAGTCAAACAAATCACCCCGATCACGCTGTCGTCGGGCGCTCTGAAGCGGATTCCGGCCTTGGAGGTGTCCGAATGAACATTGATGTTGATGCGATCCTGGACACCCTTAAAGACGGCAAGACCGCCAAGACGAGGGCTTCTCTGGATAAGCTCCACGAAACGTTGAGCGCCTACTTCGACTCCGGTGCTCGGGACTTTTCCATCACCACCATTGGGCGCGTATCCGAGGAAGATGGCGGTGTGGGCTATCAGTCGATTCGTGCCACTGCAAACAAGCATTATCGGGATCTGGTCGAAGCGTGGGCCGCCAAGGCAAAGACCACCACGAAGAAACCACCGGTAGGGCCACCCAAGAGAATGAACCAGGACCACCAACTGCTGGAGCGCATTGAGGACGCGGCGGTGCGTGCCCTCTTTGGGCAAATCATTCGTGAGCGGGATCGTTACAGAAGCGAAGCCAACATGCTCAAGAGCACAACCGAGATCGTGATTGATAAGCGACCCACGACCTATGTGGAGCCCCAATCTGACGCCAACGTGGAGCTGCTGCCATCGTTAAAGGGAATTTGTTCGGAGAACGAGATCAAGGCGTTGCAAACCGTCTGCACCGAGGAATGGTTGGAGAAACTCGGATTTAGAGCGAACGCATTGGGCCAAGTGAAAGATGAGCTGGGTACGGAAATCCTGCCTCGCGGCTTCCTGACCGGGCTCAAGAAGATCCTGGGGGAAATGGATGAGTAATGGTCAGGAAAGAGCACGTCAGAACCTGAGTGCCTTCCAGAGCTGGGTCGCTACTCAAACGGATGACGATTTTAAGCAGATCGTCTTTCGGGGCCAGTTAAACCGTGGCGAAGTGGCCAAAGCCATAGGCATCGGAAAGAGCGCGTTGCGCCAGAATCCGGCCATTAAAACGGCACTGGAGAATCTGGAGCAGAACCTGCGTGATCGGGGTGTTCTGCCAGGACTGACCGAAACCGCCCAGGCCCAGCGGTCAGAACCGAAGCGCTATGATCCCAGCGCTAACCAAAGAGCCATGGAATCGAGAAGGCTCTCGGTGCTGGAGCAGGAAAACATTGAGCTAAAGGCCCGGGTGGCAACCCTCGAAGCCAAGCTAAAGCGTTACGGTGAACTGTCCGAAGTCCTCACAGAGTTCGGAGTAGCGCCCGATGCATGAAGAGTATTTCCGTGTCACCAGCTGCCAGCATAACGGCTATAAATACACGATCTTCACGGGCATTCCCCTCAAAGCTGAGAGTTACAAAATCAACTCGGGCAAATACATCGTCAGCATCCGATGCGAAAACCAGTCTTTGCCTATCAAGCCGTCCGTTGGTCAGCAATGGCGGGTGCGTGGTGTCAGGACCCTGGACACTGTTCAGGCAGGCGATTATGAGCTTCAGCAGCATTTGTATGACGCCCCAGCTGAGATGGAGTGCACGCTACCCGAGACGGGTGAGGCGCTGATCCGCTTCATTGCCAATGAAAAGGAGTTCACCGGTATCGGTGAAGCCAAAGCACGAGCCCTCTGGGACGCTTTTGGCAGTGACCTGCATCCGATGCTCCAATCCGACACCTCCGAGCACAGAGGCCGTCTCAGGGAGGTTCTTAGCGAGGTTTCAGTAACCGCGCTATACAACGGCTACGCCAAGTACAAAAACCTTGCACATGCGAACTGGCTGGCCTCTCTGGGAGTGCCGCTGAGCATTCAGCAACGCATCCTGAAATACCACGATAATCGTACCGTTGAGATACTCAAGAGCAATCCTTACGCATTGCTCGGATTCGGGATGTCTTTTCCCGATATCGATGCCATTGCTGAACAGAGGGGTATGGAGAAATCGGCACCGGTGCGGCTCGCAGCTGCTTTAGAAAGCGCGATACGAAAAGAGGTAGAAAAGGGGCACACCTACACCTCCCATCAGGCGCTCAGGCCCGAGGTTATCAAGCTACTGGGCGATAAAGCCTTGGTCGCAGAAGCGTTCGCCAGCGGTTATCGCAACGGCCAGTTCATTCTCAGGCCAGAAACCGGCACCTACCATCCCACCGCACAAATCATGATGGAGTCGGTCGTTGCCAAGCGACTCAAGGCCTTGGCCGCCATCAAGGATGAAGATGAATCCGTCTTCAAGGCGCTCACCGAGGCCGTTCAGGAGTTGCCCTACGACCTGACCGAGCAGCAGCTCCAGGCGGTCGAGTCGAGCCTTACCAATGCGGTGTCCTCTATCACAGGGGGTGCCGGAACAGGTAAAACCACAGTGCTTCGAACCGTGCTCAAAGCCTATGCTGCGTTGGGCTATAAGATTCATGCCGTCGCTCTGTCGGGGCGAGCGGCCATGCGGCTGCATGAGAGCATCGGATTCTTCACCATGACGATTGCTCGCCTGCTGAGGGAAGAGCCGATCTCGCCGTCATTAGATGAGCCGAAGCATCTCCTGGTCATCGACGAAGCCAGTATGATCGACCTGCCGACCATGTATCGGATTGTTACGCACCTCGATCCTTCGGTACGCATCATCCTGACCGGCGACCCGAACCAGTTACCAGCCATCGGCTGTGGCAAAGTTCTCTCAGACATCGTTGAATCCGGCGCAATCGCTACGGTTGAGTTGAACATCGTCAAACGCCAAGAAGGCTCAACGGGCATCCCGGAATACTCGACCACCATCAATCGGGGCGAGGTGCCTCCATCCTTATCGGTTGGCGCAATCACGTTCCACGAGACGCCTCCGCAGCAGGTGGTCGATAAGTGCAAATCCTTGTACTCGAAGTCACCCTATAACACCCAGATCATCGGAGCCACCAAGGTTCTCGTTGGCGAGGTGAACCGTGAGTGCCAAGAGCTGATCAATCCGGATGGGGAGCGCTTGCAGTTTAGACTGCATGGCGATGAATTCTTCCTCGATATGAGAGTGGGCGACCCGATCCTCTTCACCAGGAACAACTACACCATCGGCATTCAGAATGGGTCTCTTGGCACCTTATCCTCAACAGAGCGCGACACTCAGGATGGCCAGGAAACCTTTGGTGTCGTGACCCTGGATACCGGCGAAGACATTTCAATTACGGATGAAGTCTTCGATTGCATGGAGCTTGGCTACGGAATCACGCTCCATAAGGCTCAAGGAAGCCAGTTCCCGAGAATCATCGTGGCAGTCCAGAAGGGGCGAATCTCAGACCGTGCGTGGCTCTACACGGCGATTACCCGTGCCGAGGCAGAGATACACATTGTCGGGCAGGCTAGTGATTTTGCGTCCATCGTAAAATCGGTAAGCAATGCCACCAGGCGGGCGAGTTTCTTGAGGGAGTTGCTGGAGGAGAGGGATTCGGGGGTTAGCCATTAACGGCAGGCCCCCTCATCGCCGGTCGCGGCCATCGGGACCTCTCCCTGTACCGCAACTTCATCTTAAACGATCATCGCTGGTCGTCAAATACCTCGAAATCAGCTCATAAACAGAAGCGGAAGTTCGAGCCAGGCTTTCTTCCAGAGCCTCCAAGCCAATCACAACCATTTCATCCAGTATGATTGGCGGAGTAAATTGCAGGCGCTGAATGATTGCATGGCAGAGATGCCATTGCTCGGCTAAGCTTTTGTTTTATTGATTTATGTTCAGCGCGGTTGATCTGTGGAACGTCAGTAATAATGACACATTCAAATTTGTGCAATGGTAAAGCGCGCTGCCTAATAGCTGCTAGAGAAATGGGAGACTTGAGTGCAGTCTGATACTGAAGCCCTGATAGAAAAATTCTGTATAGACACGCTTCGTGCGACAGGTTTACTTTATCAGGAAGGACTTTATGGCCATATGCTTGTGGTTCTTTACTCATCCATAGATTCTATGGGACTTCTTGATGCGCCTGAAAACCAAACGAGTGCATCCGGACATACCTTTAAAAATTGGGTGAAGAACTATCTTTTGCCCAATGGGGAGTTCGAATTTGGTGAAGGAGATTTTTGGGCAGCAAGGTGCTCGGTGTTGCATACATTTACGTCTGAATCAGACCTTTCCCGTTCCGGAAGAGCTAAGAAATTACAGTATTATTCTGGCCCCAAAGATATCTCATCGGCTCAAGCTTTCGTCGAAGCTACAAAATACATTGACGGTGGGACACACGCCCCTGCCCACATAGAGGACACATATCTGGCATTTCTTGAGGCTCTCAAGGTTTTCCCCAACGTCTTGCTGGAAAAATGTAAAGATAACGAGATCTATGAAACAAGAGTACGTAACCTTTTGCAGCGGCATTCAATATAAAACCTCAAAAAACGGCTGTTGTCGGACGCACCTACGCTAGCCCTCCGGAGCGCCGCAAAGAAAACGCGTTAGATTTCGCTTTACGCTCGACTTGGATTCTAATAATGAGTGATTCGGACAAGAAAAATTTTCCAGGATGGCTCATAGCTATCGGGATTTTTTGTGTGCTTGCTGGCGCTATTGCAGTAATCATCTACAGCGTGAATTTCGGACCAGAAATTTCAGAGCATGCAGAGCAGTGGGCTCTATTTGGCGACTATTTGGGGGGCGTTTTAAATCCGATATTTGCTTTGGCGGCCTTGTTTGCCCTGCTATACACCATTTATTTGCAGAGTACAGAGCTACGAAACTCAGCCTCGCAGCTAAAAAAATCAGCAGACGCACTCGATTCTCAAAACGATGTATTGAAGAAACAAAGTTTTGAGTCTACATTTTTTCAATTGTTGCGGCTTTACAATGAGATTGTAGATGAGCTAAAGGTTAATTCTCGGGATCCTTTTATTAAAAGGCATGGAAACATTTCAGAATACGAAAACAGAAATGCTATTCTTTACTTGAGCAATGTGCTGAAAGAAAAATATATTGAAAAGGTTCGCCGAGGAGACTTCTCGGATTTATCTGAAGTGGATGCAGTCAGTCAAGAGTATGATAGATTTTATGGTCAATATGCTCAGCATTTAGGTCATTACTTTAGGACGATGTACAATATACTGAAATTTATAGACTCTAGCGAGATTAAGGAGGAGGATAAGCCCATCTACGCTAACCTTCTCAGGGCACAGCTTTCTAAACAAGAGCTAGCGCTTTTGCTATACAATTGCGTTAGCCTTTATGGGCGAAAGAAAATGCTTCCGTTGGTTAGGAAATATCGGTTATTAAAGCATGTCGAGGATGACTCTTTGGCAGATGCTGGTCACATTCGCTTGATTGATGAAATCTAGCCAGTGCAGGCACGGCGACGCCATTGGCGGCGCTATCCCAAATCTTAATGTTCGCTTTGCGACCGTCCCGCATCCCACGCGACACCTTAACAATAGCGGAGGTTCGGGCCCACAGCTCACGGCGCTTGCGGCTTGATGCCAATTCAAACTAATAAGTTGTTTAAAGAAAAAGGTAAAAGAAGAAAGTGATAACAAGGATTTGGATAGGATGGTCAAATCCGTCTGATCGTCGAACGGGCGTAACAATCAGATGCACAGCGTACGAATTCGTTAATCCACTCTACGTATCAAGCGCACTAGCTTTGCCCAAGGATCTGCCAGGTGATTGCGCCAAAAGCAACCACTCCAACAATAATGCCAATTATATTAAAAGAATGCTGACCCCTTGCCTTCCTCATGTCGGCTTCAGTAAAAAGGTCTTTAATGTGAAAGTCTTTACCAATAACAAAGTGTTTTTTTTCTAGGTAGTTATTAAGTGAATTTTCAAAACTATCATCCGTCAAAGCATCAATCAAAAAAAGCTCAATGTTAGTTGCTGGCACGCTGTCAGAATCACTGTGTTTTGCCTTTCTTTTTAAAGAATCCTCGAAGAACAAAAATCGCTTTCTCGGAAATTTATTTAGGAGCCCCATAACGGCTCTTATTTCTTCATTAAAATTATTTGTTAAAGAATAAAAATCATGATCGCTAAGATTGAAATCTAGCTTTTCAGATTTTTGATAGTCCTTCAACATCCTTTTCAGCTCTTCTTGCTCATTAGCCACTACGCTATGAAGGATTTCAGCAGCTCTACCATTGTTCAAAGCCTTTTCTATCTTGTCTTTTTGAACCATCACGCTAGACATTCTAACCCCACATTTTCAGAAACGATCAAGGTATCTTAAGTAAACCACATCATTTTGAGCTAAATTAATATTATAGCAGGCCCATAGCAAAATCTCCCGAACACCCTTGCCTACGACCCTCCGTGCTTGCAAGCGCGCTGGATTTATCCCGGTGTAGTAGACACTCCTAGCCTATGCTGCTTATGCTGGTGCTGGTGCTGCCGTCATGCATATAGGATATGGAGGCTGTAAATGGTTCCTGTCGCAAAAAAGGATTTTGTGGTTGGTGATTGGTTTAATGGCGTTCGCATCATTGGAGCAAACACCTTGATTGAAGCTATAAAGGAATATTTAGCATGTAAAAATGTGGTTCTCTGTCAGGAGAAGCATTCCGCTGACGCCTTCGGAATAGAGGTGTCTGATTCTGTCTGGAAAATAGCATTCGCTGATGCACATCCTGTTGGTCAGTCTGAGGCGCTGGCTGATGTGGAAGGCGTCAAGTTCTACAGAAAGCATAACCAGGCAAAGCAATAGCGGACTTTGACGCGCCGCTGTTTGCGACGCTATGAATATTTGGGAAATTTATGAGCGAGCCTAGCAACCATGTTTTCATCAATGCTCGGCAATACTTGAATATTGCACGCATCGCCGAAGATCACGGAAATCTGTGTTCGGTATCTATTGCGGCGGTTTCAAATTATGCCTTTTCAGTGGAATTAATGCTCAAAGCCTTGGACACGACAATGTTGCCATCTCTTGTAGTCCAGGGTGGGGGCCTGACCCAAGCTGAACTTCAAACAAATATTCGTGGCCATAATTTACTTTGCGTTTTCAAGAGCTTGGCCCCAGACGTGCAGAATCGCTTAAGTGAAAAGTTTCTAACCGCTAAGGGCGTAGAGATTGAACCTTTGCTTTCAACGTGCTGTGACTACTTCGTTCTCAGTAGGTATTATCATGAGCCGCAATCCAAAATCTCTTATAAAACATCTTATATTCGAACTCTAGCTGAGGGCGTAGAAGATGCACTGTCAAACTGGAATACATAAAAATCGGCTGCACAGCGACCGAATTTCCAGCGCTTTGCTGCTCCAAACTGGCGCGTGAGTCGAGCGCTTATTTAGATCAAGGAGAGCAGAATGGAACCCATATACATCATCGAATCTCCTGCTCCTGAGGATCTGTTTGATGGACGAAATGAGGGAGAAGCCCTTTACAAGGCTTTGAAGCTCGCGGAATGCAAAACAAACTATTGGCTCGCGACGGATTATGAGATGTTGCGAAAAGCATTGGAATTGATCGCGAGCGGTTTCGGAACAGACCATTCTCCCGGGGAAATGAAATCTCTCTATTTGCACATTTCCGCACATGGAAACGAGAAAGGGCTAGGTTTTACCAACGGCTCCTTCATAAGCTGGAAAGAATTGTCGTCACTACTTAAATCCCTGAGTGAAAATATAGGGTTTGAGCTAGCGGACGTAAACCTACCGATTAGCAGAGTTGTTCTGTGTCTTTCATCCTGCTTCGGGCTCTCTGCCGGAGAGATGTACGAGGGTTCGTCTGTTTCATGTGTCCAAGCTATTGTTGGCCCAAATGAAGCTGTTACTTGGCCGGATGCGTTGACGGCCTTCACTACTTTCTACCATCTGGCAAACCTAAAGGATTTCAGTCTGACAGTTGCTGTCGAGAAAATGAATGACGCCGCGGGTCTCAATGGGGTGTTCGTTGATGTTCAGTCTCCCGAGGTTTCACAGGTATTGACGAGATAACCAAAGCAGGCGCGGCGACGCCCTTTACACTGCGTTTTCGGCTTCATTCCATGGCCCAGCCGCGCTGCATACGTTACCCCCCCCCCAACTAAATGCTCGCTTTGCGACCAGAGCTACGGGCGACCAATTTATTGTGGCAATCTCCAGCTACAGTATGACTATGGTGGTACGACCACTGCTAACTTTTAAGCATCCCCGAGGATGTTGCCTTTTTCTGTGCTCTCACTCGATCACATCGCTGGTCGTGAAATACCTCGGGTGAATCGTCGCTTGCGGCGAGAGGGCAGAGCCCTTGGAAATAATGACCCTATTTTTACACACACAATTACACACCGTGTAAAGATGAAAAGCGCCCCAAAAGCCATTGCTGGTGGGGCGCTCACTCACTCACCCATAGAAGTACACAAAATTCACTATATACTCCGAAGGGTGCCTTTTTTATTGCCTGGCTCTTATTGCCTTGGCGGTCTGTCGCGATCTTTTGACCGGCGGGTGGTCAAACGCTTTTCCTTGCGGCTGATGAACAGAGTATCGGCAATCAGATGAATCGCCTTGTTGGTCGTCTGGGCCGCTTTGTATATCTGTCGGCTGGTCTGATTGTGGGTTTCCCGGGCACGTCGGGCGCTCTCACGGAATTCTTCATCGGTGGAAAAGTGGTCGATCAGACTGAAGGTTGTGGCGGCAATCGCCTTGTGCATTTTCTCCACGGCTGATGTGCCCTGTTTCACCGTGTCTTCAAGTAGTCGGGCCCGGTTGCGGGTTTCCAACAGCTCCATGCGACTTTTCTGGATATGACTGTTGGCCGAACGCTGGGCCGCGCGCAAGCTTATCAGGACCCGGCGGTTACGGAGGTGTATCGAGAAGGCGACCGCCAGAAAACAGGTGGTGGCCAGGATTAGAACAGTGCTGGTAATGAGCAGGGCGTTCATGGATCTCCTAGCGATAGTCTAGTTGCATGGTGACTTGAATATCCCGTTCTTCCAGCTCTTTCTGTAATTCCTTCATAACCTCCTGATACACAAGCCTTGTTACCATCACCGGTAGTCGGTCTGCAAGCACTCTGGCAGAACGGGATTCCCGGCGGGCGACGGCAATCGGATCAACAACCTGAAGCGTAAGTGCCAGCTGCGGTTCCCGGGTATCATCTGGCCCATGGCTCTCTTGCAGGGCGTCCTGGATAAGGGCTTTCTGCATGCGGACCTGCCAGAATAGCCAGGCGCTGATCAGGGTGAGAATTATGCTCAACGTGAGCAGCAGGGTGGTCAATGTAAAACCTCCATTGGTGATCGTGTGTTAGTGCTATGTTTAAGCAGTGTGCGCGATTGTACAGGCGAAACGATTGGCCGCTGCGACGTCTGAAATCAACTTACAGGGAAATATAAAGAAGGAAAATGACATGATCTGGTTAAAAGCATTCATCAGCGGCTTACTCGCCACACTTATTTTCCACCAGGGCCTTTTTGCGGTGTTCTATATGGCCGGCATGGTGCCATCCGCCCCGTTTAATCTGACACCGGTTCCGCCACTGGGGGTGCCCGCGGTGCTTTCCCTGGCATTTTTTGGCGGTCTCTGGGGCATGGTTCTTTGGCTTTTGCTGGGCCGGCTGAAAGGCCTGGTGTTCTGGCTGGGTAATGTGATTGCAGGTGCAATAGGCCCAACGGTTGTTGCTATGCTGGTGGTGTTTCCCATGAAAGGGCTGGAAGTGACCGCCCAGACATGGACCGGCGGCCTGGTGCTAAACGGGTTCTGGGGCCTTGGTGTTGCGCTGTTTATGGTACTGATGGGCGCCAAAGCGTCACAAAAAGCCTGAAAAACTGACGAATAACGCTAATAGGATGACGAATGAGCGATAAAACGGACACAAACTACGACATAGTGGTATTCGGAGCGACCAGCTTTGTCGGCCAGATTCTGACCGGCTACCTGCTGAAAACCTACGGTACCGACAAAGAGCTGAAATGGGCCATCGCCGGCCGTTCCCAGACCAAGCTGGAGACCCTGAAGAAGGATCTCGGCAAGGCTGGAGCAAAACTGCCGGTGATTGTCGCCGATGCGGCTGATGAAACCGCGCTGAAAGACATGTGCGACCAGACCCGTGTGGTGATTTCCACCGTCGGACCCTACGCCCTGTTTGGCGAGCCGCTGGTAAAAGTCTGCGCGGAATCCGGAACGGATTATTGCGACCTTACCGGCGAAGTCCAGTGGATTCGCAGAATGGTCGACAAGTACGAGGACGCCGCCAAGGCCTCCGGCGCCCGCATCGTTCACAGCTGCGGTTTTGATTCCATTCCGTCCGATATGGGCGTGTGGTTCCTGCAACAGCAGGCCGAGCAGACCTTTGGCGCCCCTTGCCGGGACGTTCGCATGCGAGTAAAGGCAGCGAAGGGTGAGTTTTCCGGCGGCACCGTGGCCAGTCTGGTCAACGCCGTGAAAGAGGCCGCTGCAGATCCCGCGTTGCGCAAAGAGATGGCCAATCCTTTTTCCATCTGCCCGAAGGGCCATCGCTCTGAAGCCCGCCAGCCCAATCTCAAAGGGGCTGCTTATGATAAAGAGCTGGGCGTCTGGCTGGCACCCTTTGTGATGAGTGCGATCAATAACCGTATCGTTCATCGCTCCAATGCATTGCAGGATGCCCGCTATGGCAAGGAATTCACCTACGATGAAGCCATGATCGTTGGCCGTGGCCTGCAAGGCCGCCTGACGGCCTACGGCGTCACCGCTGCACTGGGTGGTTTCGTGACTGCATCGGCGTTTAAACCATCCCGCTGGGTGGTCGAGAAGTTCGTTCCCAAACCCGGTGAGGGCCCGAGCCCCGAAGCCCAGGAAAAAGGTTATTACGACCTGCGTTTTGTTGGCAAAACCGAGGATGGCAAAACCATCAAGACCAAGGTCGTTGGCGACCGGGACCCGGGCTACGGCTCCACCAGCAAGATGCTGGGCGAGGCAGGGGTGTGCCTGGCGTTCGATGTGGCCGACGCGCCCGGTGGCATCTGGACGCCGGCCTCCCTTTTGGACGGCAAGCTGTTCGACCGCCTGACCAGCAAGGCCGGGCTGAAGTTCGAGTTGCTGGAAACCAGCTAGACGCCCAGTCGAATCACGCGGTCGGTGCCCGGAAGGGCATCCGGCCCGTGAGCCAGGCTGATAACGGTTCTGCCCTCCAGAATCGCTTTCATTCGCTCTGAGATTCGGGCTCTTGTATCAACATCCAGGCCGGTGAAGGGCTCGTCCAGCATAACCACCGGTGCCGGATTCAGCAGTACCCGCGCCAGCGCTACCCGCCGGGCTTCTCCTCCGGACAGCCGGCTGCCCCCGCTTCCAAGCCAGGTATCAAGCTGGTCCGCTTCCGAGCTAAATCGTTCCGCCAGTTCCATTTGTTGCAACATGCTCCACAGTTCGGTATCCGTGGCCGTGGGCGCGCCCAGCAATAGATTGGCCCTCAGTGTGTCCTCGAACAGCACGGTCTGCTGGGTCAAATAAACCAGATCCCGGCACGCAACACGGCCATGCCGTGGAAGCAGCCCGGCAAGGGTATCCGCCAGCGACGATTTGCCGCTGCCGGAATGGCCAACAATACCGATATGCTCGCCGTCCTCAATCTCAATGTTAAAATGGGTAAACAGCGGTGCATGGCCGGGGTGTCTCACGGCCAGGTTGTCTGCCCGAAGGGCGACGCCGGGGGGCAGGTCACAGGATTCGCCGATATCAAGCGGATGCTGAGGCTGGCAGTCCCGGTTGAGTCGCCGGGCGGAGGCCAGTGTAGACCCCAGCTTGCCGAATGCGTCCGGCAACATGCCGTAGATTTCCGCCAGACCCAGCAGGGTAATGGGCAAAAGCACCAGCACCGGCCCAGACAGGCTGCCCGCCTGGTAAAGAGCAAACCCCGCCCAGAGGACGAACACCGCAGAAAGATTCACCAGACAGTGGGCGGCGGCCAGGTGCCAGCCAACACGGACATCAGCCCGGGCCTGTTCGGAAGCGAGCTGACGGGCCTGCCGCATCAGGCGTGCTGCATGTTTGCCGGACCGCCCGGCGGCAGTGAGTTCCGCAAAGCCTTCAATATGCTCGACAACAGACTTTCGCAGAGCATCCTGCCGGTCACTGTGGTGGCAAGTGATATGCCGGGTTCGCAGATAGACGCCGATTGTGGCGAGGACCAGCGCGAGCAGAAGGATCAAACCGGACAGCAGAGCCGTGGGGATATCCGACAGGGCGGCCACCAGCACCACCACCAGCAGTGTCACCAGAGCAGCAAGGGCTGTCGGGGCGATCAGCCGCAGGTAAAGTGTGTCCAGGGCATCCACATCGCTGGTCAGCCGCGACAGCCACTGGGCGCCGGTCAGCCCGCCGCAGTGGCTGCGGCCTGAGACCGCTAACGCCTGGAACAATGCCACACGGATATAGGTCAGCAGGCGCAGTACGGTGTCGTGGTTGTATACCCGCTCCAGATAACGGAAGACCGTGCGGGATACAGCGAAAAAGCGGATCGCGCCACCGGGAATATACAGATTGATGGTGGCGGCAACGCCGGCAGACAGCAGCAGGCCCACCAGTGCGGTTTTGGTGATAAACCAGCCGGACACCGCAAGCAGGGCAATGCCGGAAAGCAGTGTGGCCAGTATCAGAAACCCTCCGTTGACCAGCCTCCGGGGGCGCCTGAAGATCAGTTGCAGCCAGGGCTTGAGCTCACGCATCCCGCACCTCGCCGTCGGCTACCAGCAGCACGCGGTTGGCCAGCGTCAGCAGGGCGTGATGATGGGTCGAGAAAACAAGTGTTTTGCCCGCCACGGCCAGTTTGTGCAAGGCCTCCAGCACAAACACCTCGCTATCTGCGTCCAGCCCGGCGGTGGGCTCATCCAGCAAAATCAGATCGTAATCCGCCAGAAAGATCCGTGCCAGGCTCAGACGCCGCGCCTGGCCACCTGAAAGCCCCTGGCCGTCTTCCGACACCGGGCTGTGAATGCCGGCTTTGCGGCTATCCAGCAGCGGTCCCAGGCCAACGTTACGAAGAGCTGATGCAATGGCGATGTCCGAGGCACCCGGCGTGGTCAGCCGAAGGTTGTCAGCCCAGGTGCCCTGAACCAGAAAACCTCTCTGGCCCAGCCAGCCAAACGTGAAGCTGCCAGGCGCCTGGTCGAAAAGATGGATACTGCCACTGTCTGGCGCCATAAACCCTGCCAGCATATGCAGCAGGGTGGATTTCCCGCCTCCGGAAGGCCCGGTCAAGGCAATCACTTCGCCTCTGCGGATGACCAGGTTCAGCTCCTGCAACAGCATCTGTTCGGCCCGAAATGACTTGCTGACGGAATCCAGTTCGATAACGTCAGGGTTGCAAGCTGAAGCGGTTGTTGCCCGGGAGTGATCGCTTTCCGCCGATGTATTCAGCCGCTCAAGTATCTCAGCGCCGGCCCCGATGGCGGCCGCTCGGTCATGGTAATGATGGGAGAGGGTGCGCAGCGGTTGGAAGAATTCCGGCGCTAGCAACAGAATCAATAGACCGGAAAACAAGGTTAACTGATCGGACGGGCCGTAGCTGATGTAACCCAGCAGGCCGAATCCGATGTAGATTGCAATCACGGCAATCGCTACCGACGCAAAGAACTCCAGTACCGCCGAGGACAGGAATGCCACCCGCAGGGTTTTCATGGTGATGCGTCGGTAATGGTCCGAGCGCTCTCGAACCAGTTCGGATGCCCAGGCGGTCTGGCCAAACAGCTGCAGGGTCGTCAGCCCCCGCACCTTGTCCAGGAACTGCCCCGAAAGCCGGCTGACGGTCTCGAAATGCTGCCGGTTAAGCTTTTCTGCGCCCATACCCACCAGCGCCATGAACAGGGGAATCAGTGGTGCTGACAGCACCAGAAAAACGCCCGCTAGCCAGTCCAGCCAAAACACCAGCATAAGGATCATCAGGGGCAGGATCACTGACAGGGCCATCTGCGGCAGGAAACGGGCAAAGTACCCGTGCAGCGCGTCCACATGATCAATCCATTCCCGGGCCAGGGTGCCCGCGGAGGATTGCCCCAATGCGATCGGCCCGGTGGCCTGCCAGTGCCGGTGAATCTGCCGCCGGGCGTGGCGTCTTACCTGTTCACTGCAGCGGGCGGCGAAGCGGGTCTGAAAGCCCTGGCCGATAGCGCGTACCAGAATGGCCAGAACCAGCCCAAGGAAGATCGGGCCAAGCTCGCTAACGGCAACCTCGTCAATCACACCCCGATGAACGATCCATGCCAGCAGAACCATCTGGGCGATGGTGGCCATGCCCGCCACTGTGCCCGCCGCAACTGCTGCCCACATCCAGAGCCGGTTGCCGAGGGCCAGTTCCGCAAGCCAGTGCTTTACCGGTTGCGGGTCCGACACCTAGTGATAGCCCTCCCCAGCACGGACCTTGCCCCGGAAGACCCAGTAGGTCCAGGCGGTATAGCCAATAATGACCGGAAGAACGAATATCAGGCCAATCAAAAGAAAGAGCTGCGATTCCGGGGCCGAAGCGGCATCCCAAAGCGTATAGTCCGGCGGCACCACATAAGGCCAGCGGCTGACCACCAGTCCCAGATAGGTTGAGACGAAAAGGCCCATGGTCGCCAGAAAGGGCACTCCCTCAAGCCGTTTACGCACGGATCGGAAAATCAGAAAGGCAAATCCGAGAGACAAGGCGGGCAGAACCCAGATAACGGTCAGGTTTGAAAACCAACGCTCACGGACCATCTCGTCGACAAAAGGGGTCCATACGCTGATAACCGCAAATACAGCCAGAACTGCCATTAACAGGGGCAGGGTGATTCGGTAAGCCCATTTCTGCAGCTCGCCCTCAGTTTTCATGATTAGCCATGTTGCCCCCAGTAGCGCGTAGCCTGCCAGAAGCCCTACTGCAGTCAGCAGCGAAAACGGTGTGAGCCAGTCCAGCGCATCACCTACGAACACGCCATTGGCCGTTTCAAAGCCCTCGATATAGGCGCCGACAACAGCACCCTGGGCCAGTGCTGCAATGGTAGAGCCACCTGCGAACGACCAGTTCCACAGGTACCGGGATTTATGCGCCTTGAACCTGAACTCAAAGGCGACACCCCGAAAAATAAGCCCGGCCAGGAGCAGGAATACGCCAATATAGAGCGCAGGAAGAAGGATCGAGTAGACCAACGGGAACGCGGCAAGGAGTCCCGCACCGCCCAGCACCAACCAGGTCTCGTTGCCGTCCCAGACCGGCGCAACCGTGTTCATCATGATATCCCGGCTTTCCTCATCCGGGGCAAAAGGGAACAGAATTCCCACCCCCAGATCAAAGCCATCCATCAGGACATACATGATGACGCCAAAACCGATAATGAACGCCCAGATAAGAGGCAGATTTAACTGTTCCATGATGACGGGCCTCCCTGGTGAGTCGATTTGGAGTTACCGGCGCCGGCTGTATCGAACTCGAATGGCACATCGGCAGCCGAGAACGGCCGGCTTGGTCGTTTCGTATCCCTGTCTTCGGATTCTTCGCGGTCTTCAAGGCCGACGTACAGCACCCGCATCAGGTAGTAGAGCCCCGCAGAGAACACCACGGCGTAAACCAGTACATAGCCGATCAGGGTAAACAGAGCCATGCCGCCTGTCAGCGACGGAGTGAGTCCCTCGGCGTGTGTCATCATGCCATACACCAACCAGGGCGCACGGCCAATTTCCGTCACAAACCAGCCGGCAAGCACCGCGATAAAAGGTGTAATGCTCATCAACCGCAAACCCTGCAGGAACCAGTTGGTACGCCAGTAACGGCCGCCAGGGCGGAGAAGCAGGCCTGCCACTGCAAACGCAATCATCAGCAGCCCGAGCCCTACCATGACCCGGAACGACCAGAACACAATGGCCACCGGTGGCTGCTGATCAACGGATACTTCCTCCAGACCTGGCAGTTCACCATCCCATTCATGGGTAAGAATCAGGCTGGCCAGGCCAGGTATTCCGACTTCAAAGTGATTGGTCTGGTTTTCCTGATCCGGAATGGCGAAAAGTAACAACGGCACCTGGCGCGAGGTTTCCCAGTTGCCTTCCATGGCTGCAACTTTCATCGGCTGGTGCTCCAGGGTATTCAGACCGTGAAAGTCACCGATAACGGCCTGGGCAGGCGCGATCAGCAGAAGGAACCACAGGCAGATAGACAGGGCTTTGCGGTTGGCTTCCACTTCCCGGCCCTTTAGCAGGTACCAGGCACTGACGCCGGCGACCACAAAGCTGCCGGTCAGAAACGAAGCCACACCCATATGCAGAAGCCGATAGGGGAAGGAGGGGTTGAAAATCGCCTCGGCCCAGGAGGTCACGTGGAAAACGCCTTCCCGCAGATCAACGCCAGCCGGGGTATGCATCCAGCTGTTGGCGGAGAGAATCCAGAAGGTTGAAATCATCGTGCCCAAAGCGACCATCATGGCGGAAAACATATGAATGCCGGCAGGCACCTTGTCACGCCCGAACAGCAGTACGCCCAGGAAGGCTGCTTCCAGGAAAAACGCAGTGAGCACCTCGTAGCTCAGGACCGGACCAAGAAAGTTGGCGGAGGCCTGGGCAAAGTTGCTCCAGTTGGTACCGAACTGAAACGACATCACAATGCCGGACACCACGCCCATGCCGAAAACCACCGCAAACACTTTGGTCCAGAAAGTGGAGAGTTTGATCCACACGGGGTTCTTCGTCATGAACCCCAGGGTTTCCAGTGTGGCAATGAAGCAGGCGAGGCCAATGGTAAACACGGGGAAAATAGCGTGAAAGCTTACTACGAAAGCAAACTGTATCCGTGAGAGTATAAGCGGGTCGAGTTCCAAGGGAGGCCTCCCATAACATTAAGGTCAAAACAAAAAGCGACAGGCCGCAATGCAGTGCCAATTTAACATTAAAAAAGCATAGGTAAGAAAATGAGTTTTTACGAGGAGCACATACTGCCCCATATCATCGACCGCGCCTGCTCCATGGGCCAGGTTATGAAGCTTCGCAGCCAGGTTGTCCCCCATGCTCGGGGCCGGGTGCTGGAAGTGGGCATGGGCTCGGCCATCAATATGGAATTCTATAACCCCGACCAGGTAGAAATGGTCTATGGCCTGGAGCCCTCAAACGGTATGCGCCGAAAAGCCCAGCCAAATCTCGCCCGTTCCCCGATAAAAGTGGAGTGGCTGGACCTGCCGGGGGAGCAGATTCCGCTGGAGGATAATTCCGTGGATACGGTTCTGCTGACGTTCACCCTGTGCACCATCCCGGACTGGAGCGCGGCACTGCAGCAGATGGCGCGGGTACTAAAACCCGGCGGCGAACTGTTGTTCCTGGAACATGGAGAGTCTCCCGACCAGGGCATCCGCAAATGGCAGAACCGCATCACCCCGGGCTGGAAAAAGCTGGCAGGCGGCTGCCACCTGAACCGCAACATAGCGGACCTGATCCGCCAGGCCGGTTTTGAAATACAGGAACTGGAGAACCTTTACGTCCCCAAAGCCCCGAAAATCGCCGGTTATATCTACAAAGGGCGCGCCGTGAAGCCTGCCTGACAGCCGCGGATACCGGCCCGGATCTCAATTGCGTTACAGGGCAGGGCCTTATACAATCCTGCCCGTTCCATCCCCTCCTGTGCCCGGGTGGTGAAATAGGTAGACACTACAGACTTAAAATCTGTTGACCGTTAGGTCGTGCCGGTTCAAGTCCGGCCCCGGGCACCATATAAAACAATGGTTTAGCGTTGACTGTTCTTTTTTCTAAGGTGCGTTTGATTATAAAGAAGACATCATGAAGACACTTGGTTGTTTTGATTAGCCAATTAATACGACAAATCCTCAGATCTTCACTATCATTTGGACAAACCTGTAACTGAACCTCGACGCCGCGACGCAACGTGAACGACTATGGCTAGTTCTGAGCATTTAAAAGCTTTGGTAAAGTCGCATCTAGAAAAGGATGACGAACGCTTTATGTCTTTGGCTCTACAGGTGGCTGCTCATGAGGCTCGTAGTGGCCATGGCAAGCTTGCTCAAGAGCTTCGGGATATCGTACAGCAAGCGAAGAAGCAATCTTTCCGCAATGGCTCGGTTTCAATTGCAAAGGGTATTTCAGACGATACTGGCCTATTACTCGCTTCACATCCCAAAAGCAGACTTACTGATCTCGTTTTATCTGACAAGGTTAAGTACCAGTTGGATCGTATCGTTCGAGAGCAAAGATATATGACTCGTCTCAAGGATCATGGTTTGCATCCTAGGAGGCGTGTCTTGTTGGTTGGGCCGCCCGGAACGGGTAAGACTTATACCGCTTCGGCCTTGGCTGGTGAATTAGACTATCCGTTGTTTCAAGTTAGGTTGGATTCGCTAATAACGAAGTTTATGGGAGAGTCGGCGGCCAAGTTGCGGCAAGTATTCGACGCCGTCTCAAATGTTCGCGGCGTTTATTTCTTCGATGAGTTTGACGCACTTGGCTCCCAGCGTCAGGGTAGTAATGATGTAGGGGAGGCTCGACGAATACTTAATAGCTTCCTTCAAATGATTGAAGAAGACCATTCCAATAGTTTAATAGTTTGTGCGACCAATCATATCGAGGTCCTCGATACTGCGCTATTTCGTCGTTTCGATGATGTCATACGATACTCCATACCGACGAGCGACGAAATCGTTAGGTTATTCAAGTCAAGATTGTCTGGGCATGTTGCTAAGGGTTTTCAGTGGTCAAAATTGCCAGAGTTAGCGGAAGGTCTTAGCAACGCGGAAATTATTCGAGCTGCTGATGAGGCTTTGAAAGAGACTCTTATCTATGGACACGATAAGATCAGTTTCAAAATGCTGAAGGAATCTATCGCTGACCGCAGAGAGATGAGAAAGTCTATCTAAGCCAAAGAGGTATAAATGGCCAATAACAAGGATGAAAGACGTCATTTTCTATTAGGAAGTACAGGGAAAGCAGAGAAGTATACATATCCAAGAACGGTAATTGCCCAGAGTAATATTCCGCGAAGAAATCGTGAATCCCACGCTAGAAGTCTTATCGCCCAGCTCGACCACGTCAAGTCACGCAAGCCAGCCCTCAAAGCTGAAGCCGAGGATTATGAGCTGGAATCTTCTTTAGGGCTTCAGGTCACTTTTGATAGCTTCCCAGGCGTGGATCTCACGTTTGAGAGCCTTGCAGATTCACGACAAAAGATAGAGCTCTTAAACGTAAGGCATCACGGCGACCAAGTCACGGCGACGGTTTTTGTCCCGATTGATAAAATAGGTTTTTTCGAAAAGAAAGTTCAAGATTACCTAGGAGAAAAAAAGAATAAGAAAGGTGGGCCAATGGATCATAGGAAATTGATCGATGCAATTAAATCAATTAGGGAGTCTGCATTCATAGAGTTGTGGAATGACGACGACTCAGTATTGCCACAAAAAGATGAAGAAGAGATTTGGTGGGAAATATGGCTGCCAGTATTAAATGATAGATCGGCAGTATTGCATGATTTTAAAAAAATTGCTGGACCGATGGAGATCGAAGTATCTAGGGAGACTCTGAATAAGTCTCGAAATCAGCGATAATACGGCCATCGCCAACCGCATAGGATTCGTTGCCACCATGGATCAAATCACCTTCTCCGAAGCCGAGTACCAGAACAAGAAGCGCAAGAC